>Ga0114958_10001066_pt1 | contig 22130 bp, 23 predicted proteins | sample C_130208_EF_Meta_FD_89577 | JGI IMG/M metagenome (GOLD analysis project Ga0114958, IMG submission 89577) | Freshwater microbial communities from Lake Croche, Canada to study carbon cycling - C_130208_EF_MetaG | ecosystem: Environmental > Aquatic > Freshwater > Lake | place: Lake Croche, Canada... | reverse complement strand
TAAAAAATCAGCAACGATTTCTATTTTATTACCTGCGGATAGGGTAGGACTGCAAATTTTGAAAGCCACTATTAGTTCCAAAGCACAGGAAAAAAACACTTATAACAATACTAAGAATTTTGCCGTTGAAGTAATTGACCAAAAGACAGAAGTTGCCTTGATTGCCGATTTTGCTCACCCTGATTTAGGAGCTATTAAACGCAGTATTGAGAATAATGTACAAAGAAAGGTAACAATACTTAAACCATATGAAATCAAATCATTAACAGATTATAATGTTTTAATATTCTATCAGCCAACGGTAGCGTTCAAAAGCATATTCGAACAGAATGATAAAGCTAAAATAAATACTTGGATTATCACAGGAAATGATACCGATTTTAATTTCTTAAACCAAAATCAAAATAGTTTTACTTTTAAATCGAGTGGTCAAAAAGAAGATTATTTGGCTTCCTTTGATAGTCAGTTTAATTTGTTTGCTTTAGATAATATCGGATTTGAACAGTTTCCTCCCTTAGAAAATCCTTTTGGAACCATCACAACTAAAGGTATTGCCAATACTTTATTGTCTTCTACTATTAGGAATATTGCGACCAACCAACCTTTATTAACCTTTACTGAAAATCAAGGTGTAAGAGGGGCTTACTTATTTGGAGAAAACATTTGGAAATGGCGTGCAGAGAATTATGTCAACAAGAAGAACTTTACCGATTTCGATATTTTCTTAGATAAAACCATTCAGTATTTAGCGTCAAACAATGCTCGTAAATCTTTGGTAGTAACTCATGAACGATTTTATAACTCAGGCGTAGGAATTGAGATTACGGCACAATATTTTAACAAGAACTATGAACTAGATGAAAAAGCGAGGTTGACAATAGCGGTTACAAATACCAAAACCAAACAAGTAAAAAACTACGATTTACTGAGAACTACGAATGCGTTTCAAGCTAATTTGGATGGTTTAGCAGCAGGAAATTATAAGTTTACGGTGAAAGAATTGAACTCTAATTCGGTTTACAGCAGTAGTTTTGAAGTATTAGACTTTGATATTGAAAAACAATTCGTAAATGCTGATTGGAATAAACTCAGCCAACTAGCTACCCAAACGCATGGTAAAGCTTATTTGCCTAGTCAAGTAGATATTTTGGTAAAACAACTCCTAGAAGACGAGAGCTATAAAGCCATTCAAAAAACTATAGTTAAGAAGTCACCGTTGGTAGATTGGATTTGGTTGTTGGTATTATTAGCCCTTTCCTTAGCTGCAGAATGGTTCATCAGAAAGTTTAATGGCATGTTATAAAATGCAATATTTTTTTTAGTCTAAATCTTTGTTTTCAACGTTTGCTTCAAACTAAAATAGCCTATAAGACCAGCAACTAGAGAAGACAGTAATATCATTAACTTAGCATGATTAATTATAGTTTCATTGTCAAATGCTAATAGGGTAATAAAAATTGACATCGTAAAACCTATACCACCCAAAAACCCAACACTTACAATAGTTTTCCAAGATATATCATTTGGAAGTTTACAAAAACCAAGTAACACTGCCAGATAAGTAAATAGAAATATTCCCAACGGTTTCCCAACTATAAGTCCTAGCGCTATCCCAATGCTATAGGGTTGTGAAAGTATTTCGCTCATATCGCCATTTATGAAAATAGCGGTATTAGCTAATGCAAATAAAGGCAGAACTATAAAAGCCACGGGCTTGTGCAACCAATGTTGTAACCAATAGGAGGTAGATTGTTTGTCACCATTGCCAAAAGGAATAGCAAAAGCCAATAAAACACCCGTTATAGTAGCATGAACGCCCGAATGCAACATAAAATACCACATTAAAACACCACCAATTAAATAGGGAATAAGGTTGCTAACTCGTAATCTATTAAGGAGTAAGAGGAAAGCAAAAATACCCAAGGAAATAAATAAATTCAGCACTACAATCGTTTTGGTATAAAAAACTGCAATCACTAGTATAGCGCCTAAATCATCAATCACGGCCAAGGCAGTTAAAAAAACTTTTAATGAAGTGGGCACTCTTTTGCCTAATAATGACAAAATTCCCAATGCAAAAGCAATATCAGTAGCCATAGGAATACCTAAACCCGATTGGGTAGGCGTACCAAAATTAAAATACAAATAGAGTAGGGACTAGCATCCCACCCAAAGCTCCAAAAATAGGGAATAACGCATCTTTGAGGTTTGATAATTCACCTTGATACACTTCGCGCTCTAGTTCTAAACCAATAAGTAGAAAAAAGATAGTCATCAAGCCATCATTTATCCAGAATTCTATGGGATGTCCTGCTAGTAGGGTGGTCCATAAATGATGATAGAAAGCACCAAATAATGTATTGGCTAAAAACAACGAAAGCAAAGTACAAAAAATCAGAAGCAAACCGCCTGACTTTTCACTTTCAAAAAACTCGTTAAATAGCTTTGTTTTTTTTGTGGTATTAGTATGCATTGGTATTATGCCTTGTATTGTTCCAGTTGGGTTAAAATAGCTTTGAGAGCCTCCGGTTGTTGGGTACCTATGAGTAAATTAGATTTTCCTGGTATTTCTAATTGTAAACCTTGATTTCCTTTCACGTTATAGGCATTCCCTTTGCCAAATAATCCTAAACGAATGCCCCAACCTCCATATTCAGTAAGTGGACTATATTCTCTTACATATACTTTAGATAAATTGTTCCAAGCATATTTTTTATAGCGAAAGTGAATAGGAAAAAACTTCACATAAATGCCATCTTCTTTTACTTGGGTTTGTAGTTGCATGACCCAAAACAATAGCGTTAGAGCAAAAATTAGGGCAAAACCAATATACAATCCTTCATTACTAGTTGGATTAGTACCAAAGGGTATTTGGAGCACCACTTGTTGGTAGATGCCATATAAAAATAATCCGTTTAGCAGGAACATTAAAAGCCAAACCCACCATTGTCTAAATTGTTGTGTTTCGGTGAAGAGTATCTTATTTTCCATAAAGTTATAGTAGGATTAACAACCGTTTTGTGTTTTTTTAATGTGGTCTAAAGAAAATGAAAGTATTTGTTTTAGGTAATAAAAACCAAAAAGAGGCTAAAAGGTATTCTTCAGCTCCATCTTAGTTGTTTTAAAGGTATCAAACTATTCTTAGGGTTGGTATATTACTAATTATTTAAAAATATTCAATTCCTCATTATAGATAGGACTTGCGATGTTTAAAAAATGCAAAACACTATGAAACACATGGTTTTGGGTTACAGTCTTGTAGGGCTTTAGTTGTTGAGACCCTTCAGATGTCCAAACAATAAACGGGATTTCATATTGCACTTTTGGTGCTAAACTCATAGGCAAACCATGCATGTATAAATTATTCTCGCCCAACGATTCGCCATGATCGGAAACAAATAGCATTGCGCTATTGTAGGCAGATAGTTCTTTCAAATCTTTAATAATAGTAGCCAATAAATAATCGGTATAGACTATAGTGTTATCGTAGGCATTTATTAAATCAGTTTGCGAACATTTTGCCAGTTCTACACTATTACAAACTGGTTTAAATGTTTCAAATTGCGGGGGATATTTCTTGCTATACGTAGGCCCATGACTAGCACTGCTGTGTAAAACAATCAATATTTTGTCTTTTTTACTGGCTAGTATTTGTTCTTTTAAACCATTTAAAAGGATTTCATCATATTCAACGTTGTTGTCTTTGCCAAGGATTTTCAAGAATTCTCTGTTTTGAATGTTTTTAATATGCAGTGGCGGTTCGCCCCAGTTGGTGGATCTCCATATTACTTCTACATTATTTCGGTATAAGTAGTTAGGCAAAATTTCATAAAGTTCATCAGAGTTCTTGTGTTCCAAAATGCATTTAACACCTGCCGTTGTATAAGTAGCGCAGGAGTTGGCCTCAAAATGATGCACATTCGGAATTTTAGACAACAATGGGTTAGTGTTCTTCGTATAACCATATAACGAGAAGTTTTGGCTACGCGCTGATTCGCCTATGATTAAGATAAACACCGATTTTTGTTTGTCTTTAATAATAGCGTTAGGCAATAGAATTTCCTTTTCATTTTTATCTGCTTTGTGCTTATAAAACAAGGAAATATTTACGGTATAGGACCAAGGCATGGCTAATCCGCCAAGTGTTTTAGAGTTTTTGTCTATCCACAACAAGTTGCTGGCATTGGCAATCACGAGTAAAAGAATTACTAAAAGCGTAAGTGCTATAGTTTTAAAAAATTGCTTTAAAGGCACTTTGATGATTTTCACTTTTATGATGTATATACTAGGAATTACGCCTAATATCAGAATATAAGCAATCATTTTAATTGAAAAATAACTACTTGATTCTTCATAATTAGTATTGAGTACATTACCAATCATGCTTTCGTCTATAATGACGCTATAGGTATTGATAAAATACACCGCTATAGCGTTTGCAATAAAGAAAATAACCAACAGTGATTTCCCAAAGTAACGCGATAAATAAAATATCAGGTAAAACACAAAAGCGTTTAATACTAACATCAAAAGCATTAAGCTAAAGATGAGTAAAACTCCGTTAAAGCTTTTATAATCAATGTTATGAATAACAAATGTAAAGAAAGGAAAATGGAAGAATAGGAAATTCAACACACTCATTACGAGAACGAAATGAGTTATTTTTAAATCATTTTTTAACATAAGCGGTTATTATTTTATATAGAGAAAAGACTAAACTTAGTAAAGCAAAATAAAATATGAGCAAGTTTTCTTTACTGATTTTGCTGATTAAAACACCACCACAAATCACAAACAAGAGTATAAAAATGGGATAGTATTTCTTACTATTAATCCATTCCCAAAGATTATAGTTATTGCAAATGAAAATTCCAGCAAGCCCAGCTATATAGCCAATAATACTTCCACTAATGACATCTAACGGATAATGTGCACCCACACCCACACGGGTAAAAACCAATAGCAACCCGATAGCCACTAAGCTAAAAGACCAGGCTAGTTTAAAAGTAATTTTTTTAGGCATAAACGCATACAAAAGCACCGTAAGTATTGTAAAAATAGTTATAGAATGGCCTGAGGGTAAACTGTTGTGTCCCGTTAATGTTTTCCCGATGATAGTAAAACTATTGTTATCAAATAGAGCTGCAGGTCTTGGCACAGCAAATATTTTTTTGAGCACATTAGAAAATAGGGCAGACACGAGCGAAGCTGATAGTAACGCCTCCCAAAGTTTTGGTGCATAGAGGATAAAAATTGTAATCAAGGATAATAAAATCATGGCATCGCCAAGCTGGGTAAGGTTATAGATAATGTTGGGAAATTGTGATAGTTCGGCATTGATGAAAAGGAAAGCGCTCTTTTGTACTTGTACATAATTTTCAATAGAAAATGCTCCTTGACTATAGATAAAGAGAATTATTGCAAGAATAAAAAATAAAGGGATAAGAAATAAAGAGACTTTTAGTTTAGAAAAATTAGCTATGATTTTAGTATTCATTACATTAGTAGTCGAATGATTTTCTTTAAAAATGTTATTTGCCATATACTGATTTTTATACTTTAAAATAATTAGGCAGCCTTTATTATCTGACTGATGCAATTTAGCGTTTAGGTAAACAAATATACCTAAAACTTTGAAAGAAAAAATAAGAGCCAAAAGAAATAGCTAGCTACGACAGTTGTTTTCTTTTTGTTAATTTTTCATTTGAAAAACGATGTTAGTTTTAGCTGTGTTTATACTAATTATATGATTAAAATTTGATTAAAATAGAAAAGCAAACCTTTGGCAGACTTTATTTTTGAATTATCTTTAGCACAAAGAAACACAAGTTTTGTATGAAACATATTTTAATAGTTGAGGATGAAGAAGGAATTATTCAGTTTCTAACACAAGGACTGGAAGAGGAAGGGTATCAAATATCTTCTGCTTCAGAGGGAGTAAGTGGATTGGAACTTTTTCAAAATCAAAAATTCGATTTAGTATTACTAGATTGGATGCTGCCTAAAATGACTGGTGTTGCACTTTGCAAAAAAATTAGAGAGTTAAACATTAAAGTGCCTATTATTTTTTTAACAGCCAAAGACACGGTGCAAGAAACCATAGAAGGATTAAAATCGGGTGCTAATGATTATATAAAAAAACCATTTAGTTTTGAAGAATTGGTTCAACGCATAAAAGTGCAACTCAGGGACAAAAGCGAAGAAGATACCCTAACACTGGGACCTATTGAAATTAATATTCCAAAACATCAAGTAGTAGTAAATAAACAAGAGGTTTCGTTTACACACAAAGAATTTGACTTGTTGTGTTACTTAGTCAAAAACAAAGGAACTGTATGTTCAAGAAGTCAAATTATTCAAGACGTTTGGGACATTCATTTTGATTATGATACAGGCGTAATTGATGTATTTATGAATGCTATCAGAAAAAAATTAAACTTAAAAGTAGAAGAAGACTTTATTAAAACCATTCGTGGAGTTGGTTATATAGCCAACGATTAAAAAGAAAAATGCAAAAACTTTCCTTTAAAAATAGAATAGCTTTTAATTATATCATTACTACAGCATTATTAATCTTTGTAGTTTTTTTTGTCATATATGCTATTGTTAGGTTTAGTGTTTATGTCAAAGTAAATAGCGAAATTAAACTAGAAGTTGCCAAGCATTTAAAAGAAATTGAAGTTAAAGAAAACTGTGTATTACTTGTTAGAGAACAACAGTGGAAAGCCATTCAATTTAACAAAGTAGATGGAAGCCCAGCTTTTATTCAGTTTGTGGATGAGCTAGGAGCATTAGTCAATAAATCGCCAAATCTCAAAAAAAAGAGACTAACCTATTATTCTGAGGCCATCAATAACTCCTTGTTTGATGGTATGTTGGATAATATGTCTGTCCGTCAAATACAAGTGCCGTTGTACCAGGGTACAAAAATTATTGGCTTTCTAATAGTCGCTATATCTTTGGAAGATTCAAAAATGGTATTGAATAATCTGTTCTTTATTCTTACAGTTGCCTATCCATTAATATTGTTAGTTTTATTTCTTATCGCAAGATTTATAGTGGGTAGAAGCATAAAACCAATAAATGCAATTATTGAAACTTCTAATATTATTACGAAAGATAATTTGAAATCAAGAATTCCTTTACCCGTTAAAAAGGATGAATTGTTTATTTTGTCCAGAACTATCAATAATCTTTTGGATAGAGTAGAGAATGCCATTGAACGCGAAAAGCAATTCACCTCTGATGCGTCTCATGAACTAAGAACACCCTTAGCTGTTATCAAAGGAACGCTAGAGGTTTTAGTGCGTAAACCTCGTAACCCTGAAGAATATAAAGAGAAAATTGATTTTTGTATTAATGAAGTCAATCGATTAAACAATATGGTTGATGAATTGCTTTTATTGGCGAGATTTGAAAATCAAAAGCAAACTTTAAAGATTGAAAGAGTGTCCTTAAATGGGTTATTCCTAGATGTTATTTCTCGAAATTCAACACTGATTACTGAAAAGAATTTAAGGTGTAAAGCTCAATTTTCAGAAGATTATTATATCAATACAGACTCTTATTTGTTTTTTATTGTAGTTAATAATATTTTAACTAATGCCGTTAAATATTCAAAAAACAATGGCGAAATTATTTTTGATATAATAGATACAGAAAACAAACTAATTTGTTTAATTTCAGATCATGGAATAGGTATAGCCAAAGAAGATTTGCAAAAAATATTTGATCAATTCTATCGTTCAAATTCAAATGAACATCCTGAAATAAAAGGAATTGGATTAGGTTTGTCTATAGTAAAACGTTTGTGTATCTTGTTGCAAATAGATTTAAAAATTGAAAGTGAAGAAGGTAAAGGAACTATAGTGGAGTTTAGTTTTAATAAATAAAATTTAATAGTAAAAATAAAGCATAAATTTGATTTCAATTCAAAAATATAAATTATGAACGACGCACATTGGCATTTAGTGGTAAACCATTTTCCAATTATTGGAACAATATTTGGTTTTGGAATAGTAGTAGCTGGATTAATTTTCAAGAATAATTCAGTTACCAACGTAGCTTATATTTTATTTATAGTAGCTGCTATTTTTGCAGCTTTCAGTATGGGAACTGGAGAAGGTGCAGAAGAACTAGTGGAAAAAATGCCAAACATTGGAAAACAAATTATTCACGAACATGAGGAACTTGCTGAAAAACTAGCGTTAGTTTTGTACACTTTAGGTGTAATATCATTACTTGGATTGTATACCAATTTTAAAAATCATATTAAATCAAAGTTGATTTCTTATTTAGTATTAGCAATAGCTGCAGTTGGAGTATTTTTAGCGCAACAAGTTGGAACAAGTGGAGGAGAAGTTCGACATACTGAAATTAGGACAAAAACTAGCGCCACATCAGTATCAAATCCTGAACACTTGGAAAATAATGATTAATTTATTTTATTTAAATGTTAACTAAATACAATAAACATAATTTTCATTCTTACACCTTTTGTATTTGGAAAGAGGTCAGAATAGAAGAAGTTAAAGACTTAAAAATCAATTTCAAAAGTAAATCAGGAAGCCAATATATTTTTACTGTTGATGGGTTATACCGCATTTCTAATCATTGGGGTAGGGTTGCAAACTGTTATTGGCGCTTACTTCCTTTGAACCAATTTAAAAATCAATGCACAACAATCGCTTATGCAAAATGGTCTGATTTTTATGCTACTGATGCTACTTCAAAAATATTTTATATAAAAGTAAACACTTCAACTCAAGAAGTGAATTTTTATCATATGAATTCTTTAGAAAACAACGAAAAAGTTGTGGTAAGAAATTCAAATGAAACTGCTAAAATCATCAAAATCATAAAAGATATTTTTGTAGATGATTCTTGGTCTAAGTACTTAAAATATGAAAATATAGACGTTTTGAGAAATGAAATTATCAGTGAATTGATTAATACAGAAAAGAATTTAATAGCAATAAAAAGAAACTATTTATAGTAGTTATTTTATCTCTATCACTTGTACTTGGCTTTTTAATCGCTCTATTAACAAGTTCATCATTCTCTTATTTAAATTTGAAGAATTTTGAATGTATTCATTATACTCATCAATAGTAAATAAACCTATAATTATTCCTTTAAGTGAATTTCTAAATTTAATATCCCGTTGAATTACATTTTCAATGTAGGCTAATTTTTTTTCAGGAGTAAGATTGAAAAAAACATTTTTTTGCTTAATTGCATAATTGACGAAAACAGCAATAAACATATCATTTTGTAATTTAAGAATGGGTCTAAGGGTTTTGTTCTGAAATGATTCTTCATTAGAGGATTGAAAAGTAATTAACCCTAAAGCTTCGCCTCTTAATTCTAAAACATGACTATCTCTTGTTTTCATTTTTTATTTAAATGTATAAAAAAACCTCTGTTAAAAAACAGAGGTCATTTTATAGTTATTAATAACTAATTGTTAATTAATTATTTGATTTGAAATAATACTTTACGAACTAAACGTCTAGCATATTCTGAGTTTTTATCAACAGAATTGTCAATTCCATTTCCAACAATATTTAATCTTGAAGAATCTATACCAGCTTTCATTAAAATTGCTTTAACATTTTGAGATCTATCAGTAGATAGTTTTGTATTAAGTTTACTTGTTCCTAACTCATCAGCGTAACCAATTATGTCAATGGATTTTTCAGGATTATTACGTAAATAATTCAAGATAAATCCAATATTATCCGTTGATGCATTTGTTGGTTGAGATATGTAGGAGTCAAAATAAGCAGCAACATAACCATCATTGATTAACTTCTCGAGCATTCCTTTTGAGATAGTTGAGTTATTGCTACTATTATTAGTTTCAATAGATTTATCAATGTATTTTTCTAATTCATCAGGAACACCGTTGTTATTTTTATCAACCATTCTTCCCTTAGTATCAACAGTTACACCCGCAATAGAATTATTTTCAACATCAAGATAATCTGGCACACCATCTTTATCGGTGTCATTCATTAATGTTTCAATTTCACCAATTCTATTATTTAACTCGTTAATTTCTTTAGATTGTTTGTCTTGGATAATAGCCCAATCTCCGTGTATTTTTTCTTTACCGAATGAATAAGAAAGTCCTAATGAAGTGGTGAACAAACTTCCTGTTAAGTTATTATTTCTATCAGCATAAGCACCATCCCAATTGAAATGTTGACGAATGTTAGAGTTTATTGTTACATCTAAATAGATACTAAAATCATTTAACACTCTAATGGCAGGAGTTATCCCAACAATTAGACCTCCGTTTAACTCTTTTTTATTTTTATTGCTACTTACAGTTGTATTCATTTTTGGTGACATTTGAGAGGCTTGTAATCCAAAGTGAAATAACAAACCAAATCTTTTGGCATCATCTTGAATTTCAAACAATCTGATGGCATTAACTACACCTTCAAAAGATAATTGTAAGTGTTGTAATTTAAATGGTAAACTTTCAGAACCACTTAAATTCTTAATATCATCGTACGAGAAGTGAGATTTAATACCAAATTTAGGACTAAACATATATCTAGCTCCTATTCCATAGTGGTTTAATTGGAATCCACCTAAAAATTTATCAGGATCACTAGCAAAATATCCTTCTGAGTAAGGTTTTGCTCCTTTACTTTGTCCTAAATCAAATTCAATAGACCATTTGTTGTAACTATCAAGAACTTGTGTTGTATCAACAACTTTTTGTGCATTACTAGTAAAAAATGCAAAAAGGGCGAAAAATAGTAGTAGGCTTTTCTTCATAACTCTAAATTTTTATATAAATATAATTATATTTTAATTGCAAATATATATATTTCATTTTAATATTCAACTTTTATACATAATATTGGAAATTAATTTAATACACTTTTTACTATATTTATAAATAATTACAAAAAAATGAGATTTCATACCAGAAAATGGGTAAAACCAGAAGACTTAAATCCAAATAGCACATTATTTGGCGGTAGATTATTAGCTTGGATTGATGAAGAATTAGCGTTGTATTCTATAATTCAGTTAGAAAACCCAAAGATTGTTACGAAACACATGTCTGAAATTAATTTTAGAAGTTCGGCTAGACAGGGTGATATTGTAGAGATAGGGATAGATGTTGTGAAATTTGGAAAATCATCTCTAACTTTAACTTGTCAAGTAAGAAATATGATGACTAGAGAAATAATTATAAGTATAGCAACTATAACAATGGTTAGCTTGGGCACAGATGGAAAACCAAAACCTCATGGCAAGGTGCAAATAGAATATATTAAAGATCGCTTAACCGATTAGTCTTCCAATACGCTCTTGCCTGAAAGCATTTCATAAATCTCTAAATCAAAAAAAGGAATTGATGCAAAAACATGATCAAAAATATCTGCCATGATGTATTCATAGTTTTCAAATCGTTTATCATTTGAAAATGTATAAATCTCTAATGGAATTCCTTGCGAGGTTGGTTGCAATTGACGACAAAGTAAAATCATATCCTTATTTAAACCAGGATATTGATGCAAATACTGGGTTATGTATTTTCTGAAAAGTCCAAAATTAGTCATGTTTCGCCCATTGATTAATAAGGATTTATTAACATTATGCGTAACATTGAATTTATCAATTTCGGTTTGACGCAACTCTATATAATGTTCAACTAATTGGATTTTTTTTAATTCTTGTAGTTCGCTTTCTGCTAAAAATCTGATGCTTTTAGCTTTAATTAAAACATGCCTTTTAATTCGTCTTCCATCTGAATTAAGCATACCACGCCAATTTCTAAAAGAATCAGAAATCATACTGTAAGTTGGTATTGTTGTGGTTGTGTTATCAAAATTTCTAACTTTTACAGTGGCCAAATTGATTTCGATTACTTCACCATCTGCCCCAAATTTGTCAAATGTTATCCAATCACCGATGCGAACCATATCATTTAACGAAACTTGAACGCTAGCAACAAATCCAAGTATGGTGTCTCTAAAGATTAATATTATTACAGCAGAAATAGCTCCAATAGTTCCAAGCATTGCTCCAGTACTTATATCAAATATTTTTGAAATAATAAATATGAAAGCAAAGAGCCAAAGCACAATCATAATTACCTGAATGTAACTATCAATGGGCTTGTCGCTAAAAGATGGGTTTGATTTTAAATGATCTTTAAAGGCATTTAAAATGGTTTTGAAAATCCACAAACTTAGAAGTACAATATAAATCCCAACTAATTTTCCAAAAACTGCTTCCCAATAGACAAAATTTTCTAGTAGTATTGGAACACATTTATAAATAAAAAGTAATGGAATTAAATGGGCGATATACTTGGCAGTTTTGTTTGATACTAATAAATCATCGAATTTTGTTTTAGTTTTTTTTGCTAAAAGTATCATGCTTTTAACCAATAAATATCTAAAAATGATGTAGATAATATAGGATAAAAAGGCCAAAACAATAATGTTTATAGTCAAACTTAGATAAGCTGAAAGGGTTTCTCCTAAATCCCACTTTTTGAATATAGGATAACTCCAACTAAATATTCTATCAACTAGTTTATGCATTTCTTAAATATTTTTTTTCAACATAAAATGTTCCAAAAGGAATAATGGAAGCCAGAGCTACAATTCCAAACTTTTTATAACTCCAATTATTCTCTATTTTTAACATGAATGCTAAAATAATATATCCTGTAAACAATAAACCATGAGACATGCCAATGGGTCTTATATAATCAGGATTATTGAAGAAATATTTTAAAGGCATGGCAAAGAAAAACAATAACAATAATGAAATTCCTTCTAGCAAAGCAATAATTTTAAAAAATCGAAGCATAAATTTGTCTTTTTATTTAGCAAAAATAAGTAATAACATTGATTTGTATAGATAACAAACATAAAGTAATTTACTTTTACAAAATAATTTTTCAGGATGAGTAAACGCAATTTAAAAAAATACCTAAGTGAACTAAGTAAAGAACAGCTAGAAGAACAATTGGTTGAATTATATGAAAAGTTTAAAGACGTGAAAGTATACTACGATTTTGCTTTCAATCCAAATGAAAACAAACTAATTCAAGAAGCTAAATTCAAAATATCTAACGAATATTTTCCTAGTAAAGGAAAAAGACCAAAAATGCGACGTTCTATTGCTCAAAAATTTATAAAACATTACATTTCCCTTGGGGTTGATGTTTTTATTATTGCAGATATAATGTTATATAACATTGAAATTGCTCAAGCATTTTCTTCCGAAAAGTTCATTAAACAAGAATTATTTTTTAGGAGCATGCTAACTTCATTTCAGCAAGCTATTAGTTTTCTAATTGAAAACGGAATCTTGAACGATTTTAAAAGTAGGGTAGTAGCTCTAAAGGAAGAATCAATTAATCAAAATTGGTTGAATAGCTATGAATTCAGTGCCATTTTAGAAAGACTAGAATATTAATTTATTGTAAATAAACCATTTAATTTTGGTAGTAAGATTTTTTTAGATGTATTTTTGCAAAATTGTAAAAATTTGTCATGTCCCAAAAAGATTTTAATATTGAAATTGAAGAAAAAAAGGAACTTTATGGCTACCAAAAAGGGGATATTGACAAGATTTTTGAGCGATTAGATAATGCTCCCAGTGACTATCATTTATTGTATCAATTGCCAACAGGTGGAGGAAAAACGGTTATTTTTTCTGAAATAGTTAGACGTTATTTAAAACAATATAACAAAAAAGTAGTTGTATTGACTCATCGTATTGAGCTATGCAAACAGACTTCAAAAATGCTAAAAGGATTTGAAGTTAAGAATAAAATCATTAACAGTAAAATAAAAGAATTGCCAGATCAAGAGGAATATTCTTGTTTTGTAGCAATGGTTGAAACCCTTAAAAATCGTTTGAATGATGAGAAATTGAGGATTGATAACGTAGGTTTAGTAATCATTGATGAAGCACATTATAATTCCTTTCGCAAGTTATTTAGCCAATTTAAAAAAGCATTTATTCTTGGTGTTACTGCCACGCCATTAAGCTCGAATATTAAATTACCAATGCACCAAAATTATGATGAACTTATTGTTGGTGACACAATTCAATCTCTTATTGATAAAGGTTTTTTAGCAAAAGCTGTAACTTACAGTTATGATGTAGGATTAACTTCTTTGAAAGTAGGTATTAATGGCGATTATACCATCAAATCTTCGGATGATTTGTACATGAATATGGTAATGCAAGAAAAATTATTGCATGCATACACAGAAAAATCATTAGGCAAGAAAACATTGATTTTTAACAATGGAATCAATACTTCAATATATGTTTATGAAACCTTCAGAGAAGCCGGTTATACCATTAGGCATTTAGATAACACCACTTCAGCAGAGGACAGAAAAGATATTTTACAATGGTTTAAAAAAACACCAGACGCTATATTAACTTCAGTTGGAATTTTGACTACAGGATTTGATGAGCCAACCGTAGAAAGTATTATTCTAAATAGAGCTACCAAATCATTGACTCTGTATTTTCAGATGATTGGAAGAGGTTCAAGGAAACTAGCTCTTAAAGATAATTTTACAGTTATAGATTTAGGGAATAATGCATTGCGATTTGGATTATGGAATAATCCAGTGGATTGGCAACATATTTTTAAATCACCTGAATATTATTTAGAAAGTCTAAGAGATGACGCCGAAATTGAATATAACTTCAAATACAAAATGCCAGATGTTATAAGAAATAAATTTTCAAAATCTCAAGAAATAAACATAGACATTGAAGAAGAATTCAAGAAAGTAATTGCAAAAAATAGGCGTTCAAAAGAAGTTCTTGAAAAATCAATACAACAACATGCTGTAATGTGTTTGGAAAATTCTGAGGATTTGAATGAAGCTAAAATGCTTTCAAAGTTGTTGTCAGATGATATAGAAAGTCGTGTTTTAAGATTTGTAAACTGCTTGGGTAAAACAAGTAAAAATTATCGTGAATGGTTAATTGAAGATTATAAAACTAAATTAATTGTAACAATTGGAAAAATATTTAGAGAAATTAATTGTTAATAATTACTATAGATAATGATTGATATAATATTGTTAATTAATGTTTTACAATATAAATTTAAATATACTCTATTGTATATTTAATAAACTATAATTTATATTATGTAAAATAGATTTTATTAAATAATACAATAAAATAACTTAATATAGTTATCAAATGTTTTTAACAACTACCCTTTTTTCGGATAACGTTTCCTATTTTTGTTTATAACATTTATTGGGGCTAAAATAAAATCATGAGTAATTCAATTGTAAAAAATATTGCATTTTTTTTAAAAGACTATTCTCCATTTAATTATTTAAATGAAAATCAGCTTACTCAAGTTGCTACTAGTATTGGAGTTGTAAACTTAGACAAGCATAAAGTATTATTTCAAATTGGTGACAAACTGCATGATAGTTTTTATGTAGTGGGATCTGGAGTAATTAATCTTTCTGTTATTGCGGATGCTGAGGAAACATTATTGAATAAATGTTATGCTGGTGATGTTTTTGGTTTGCGCCCATTTTTTGCTAAAAACAATTATATGATGACTGCTAAAGCACGTGAAGATAGTCTTGTGTATGCAATTCCAATTAGTGTTTTTAAGCCTTTTGTCGCAGAGAATCCTCAAGTACTTGATTTCTTATTAGAAAGTTTTGCAACCAATACTCAAAACCCTTTTGATAAAGAAAACCGCGGAAAGTTATTAACTGACAATGTTTATTACACTGAAAACAAATCGAATGAAAACCAATACTTTCAGTCCTTAGCCTACAATAAAATACCTTTAAAAGTAAGCGGGTCAACAATCGTGAAAGACACGGCACAATTAATGACAGAAAATCTCATTGATAGTGCAATTATTATTGAACAAAATTATCCAATTGGAATAGTTACTGATTCAGATTTTAGAGCAAAAATTGCAAACGGTAGATTTCCAATCACAACTTCGGTCGACAAAATAATGTCCTCGCCCGTAATTACCGTACCTGAAAATGTTTCTGTTGCTGAAGCCCAATTATTATTGTTAAAATATAACGTTAGTCATTTATGCGTAACAACTGATGGTTCTGATAAATCGGAGGTTAAAGGTATTATCTCTGAAAATGATTTAATCGTTGCTCAAGCAAACAATCCTGGGGTTTTAATTAAAGAAATAAAACGTGCTCTTTCTTCAAATGAATTAAAACAAGTTAGAGAAAAACTGACTAATTTAATTCAATCTTCTATTGCCAAAAATATTCCTTTGCCTCATATTTATAATATTTCAGGTGAAATAATAACTGCAATTGTGAAAAGGTCTGTTGAATTAGCTATCCTTGATTTAGGATCACCTCCTGCCCGATTTGCTTGGTTGAGTATTGGAAGCCAAGGTAGAAAAGAACAGCTTTTATTAACCGATCAGGATAGTATTTTAATTTTTGAAGACGTAGCAACTGAGAAATATAGAGAGGTTAAAGATTATTTTCTAAAATTGAGTAAAAGAGCCACATCAATATTAGAAAAAATAGGTTACGAATTTTGTCCAAATGATCATATGGCTACTAATTTACATTGGTGTAAATCACTAACAGAATGGACAAAACAATATAATAATTGGATGAGGAATCCAGGTGAAAAAAATAACAATATCAGCAGTATCTTTTTTGATTACGAAATTTCTTTTGGTGAAGGAAAAATTGAAGATGCTATAACTGATGTAATACATAATAATATATCAAACAATCCATTGTTTTTTGACTACCTAGGAAATGATGCACTTAGAAAAAGTCCTCCTTTAAATTTCTTCAAAAAATTTAATCTAGAAGAAGAAGCAAAAAATAAAGGGAAATTTGATATTAAAAACAAAGCAATAATGTCACTTGTAGATGGTGCTCGTCTTTTTGCTATTAGTCATAATTTACGAAGTATTAATAATACTTATTTACGCTTTAAACAATTAGCTATTGTTGATCCAAAATTTTCAGAAATCTATTTAAATTGTGCTGATGCTTTTTTAATCCTTTCAAAGTTTAGAACATTAGAAGGGTTGAAAAATGATAATTCTGGAGATTTCATTACTATTGATGAGCTTACTAAAGTAGATAAGGAAAGATTAAAAAATGCTTTACAACCCATAAAAGATTTAGAAGATTTAATAAAAGATAAATTTCAATTAACACAATTTTCATAATATGTTCAATTGGATTAAAAATATTAATAGAGAATATCCTGAATTTTGGAAATTGTATTTGGCCAAGTTTGAAACTAAACCCAATAGATATGTAGTTTTAAATACAGAAACTACAGGATTAAATCCAAAAAAGGATGTCATTTTATCTTTTGGATCAATTGGAATAGTAAATGATGTTATTAAAATCGGTGATACATTTGAAGTAGTTATTCTACAATACAAATACCTGCATGAAAATAGTTTGTCTAATGAATTTTTGATTGAAAGTAATTTGCCTAAACTAGCAGAACCACAAGCTATAACAGCTTTAATAGAATTTATTGGAAATTCATTTTTAATAGGTCACAGAATTCATTTTGATATTGAAATGATAAATGAGGTACTAGAAAAAATGGAATGTGGTAAACTTAAAAACGAAGCTTTAGATATCGAAATAATGCATCAAAAACTGCTAGATGTTACTAATAAATCCTTTTCATTACATGAAATTAGTAATTACTATAAAATTCCTTTAAGTGAAAAAAAATCAGTTTCTGAAGATGCCTATTCTATTGCATTATTATTTCTTAAACTTAAATCTAGACTAGGATTTTAATAAAATATTCTATACAATTATAGTTATAAAAATAATTATTGTTTCAAGGTGATAATCTATCAATTTTCCAGTTTAAATTATCTTTTAACTGGAAACGAATTCTATCATGTAATCTGTTAGGTCTACCTTGCCAAAACTCAATTTCAATAGGTCTAACCAAAAATCCTCCCCAGTTTTTGGGTCTTGGTATTTCTTTTCCTTTACATTCTTGTTCTAACTCTTTCAATTTATTTTCTAAAAAAATTCTTGAAGGAATAATTTCACTTTGAAGCGATACTATAGCACCAAGTTTACTACCATTTGGTCTTGAAGCAAAATAATTATCTGAAACTATTTCATCTGTTTTTTCAGCAATACCTTTTATGATAACTTGTCTTTCCATGCTATGCCAAAAGAATGATAAACAAATATTTGGATTGTTGCTAATTGCTTTTCCTTTTTCCGAATTATAATTGGTATAGAAAATAAAACCGTTCTCATCAAATTTTTTTAATAGCACTACCCTACTCTTAGGAAATCCATCAAGTCCTATTGTAGCAACGGTCATAGCATTTACCTCTTCTACCCCACCAAAATCCTCGGTTTCATAGAACCATTTATTAAATAGGTTGATTGGATCTTCTGGAATATTGGTTTCAAGAAGTTCACTTTTATCGTAGGATTTTCTATAATTGCCTAAATATTTCATATAAATGTGTAGTTTTTAAATACAAAGCTAATTAGATTAATTAGATAATTCTTTAATCAAAGTCAAAGGTTTTCCCATCTTCAGCCAATAAGACATTTTGAAAAATAGTTAATGCTTCTTCTTTAAACAATTCAATAGTAGTATATCGAGTACTATAATGTCCTAAAAGCAATTGTTTTACATTTGATTTCATTGCTATTAGCGCAGCTTCTTTTGCTGTACTATGCATAGTTTTTTCAGCCTTGTCAGCCTCTGTATCTAAAAAAGTTGTTTCATGATAAAGGACATCCACATCTTTTATCAGTGGAATAATTGTTTCATCGTATTTAGTATCACTACAAAAAGCATAACTTTTTACAGGAATAGGATCAAATGTTAGTTCATTATTAGGAATAACAGTTCCATTATCAAGAACAATATCTTTCCCATTTTTAATTTTTTGAAAATAGCAAGTGTCAATTTTATATTGTTGAACAGCATCTATATTTAATTTTCTATCACCAATTTTTTCTTGAAATAAAAATCCATTAGTATAAATTCTGTGTTTTAATGGAATAGTTTTTACCAATACTTTTTCATCTTCATAAATAATTTTGCTTTCACTAGAAGTTAATTCATGAAAATATAGATTATAACCTGTAAACGAATTAGAATAGCGTAACTGAAGAAGTATGATTTCTTTAATTCCTTTTGGCCCATAAACATGTAAATCTGTTTGACGATTTAGCAACATAAAAGTCGAAATCAAACCTACTAATCCATAAAAATGGTCACCATGTAGGTGAGAGATGAAAATATGATTGATTCTTGAAAACTTGAGTTTATTTTTTCGCAACTGAACTTGTGTTCCTTCGCCACAGTCAATTAAAAACATTCTGTTTCGAATTTCTAATACTTGAGCCGTTGGATTAGTAATGGTTCTAGGTGTAGCTGCATAACAGCCTAAGATTGTTAATTTCATTTTTTATTAAAATCCTAAATCACGTTCTATTTCTTCCATTTCTATAATATCATGGGCTTCTAGTATAGTAGGGACTACTGTTATCCTTTCTGGAACATCATTAAAATTAATAACATCAGTTACAAATACTAATGATTTTTTTGATTTAGAATGAGATTTTACTATTTCCAAAAATAAATTAATATCTTTTATTGTTATGGCTTTATCATGCGATAAATCAATTATTAAATTTTGAGTTTTAAAACTATTGTATTCATGCTGTAGCTTTTGATAAAACTCTTTAGTACTGGATTGGGTATTCTTGATGATCGTAATAAGACCTCTTTGTTCAACTTTCATCTTTAATTTATACTTTTTTGCTAAGTTACTAATTTACTACGTTTTTTTAATAAAATACCAAATTTATAGGATGTTTTAGAGTTATTTGCGGATAAAATCTTATTATAAAACTTGGAATTGTTCTGTTTAATTTTTTAAAAATTTGATTGAAATTAAAGTAATGACAACCATAAATAACAAAAAATTCTAAATCAAATGTGCGATTATTTTATGTTTTGTTTGAAATAAATTTCCGTGGCTCCTAATCCATATTTTTGATAATTAGCATCTTGAAAAGTAATATTATCGTATCTGCCTAACATAAAATCGATTTCAGATTTTAAAACACCATCACCGACTCCGTGAATAAAAACAATTTTAGGAATCCTGTTTCTAATTGCAAACTCTATATGTTTTTTAGCTGTTTCTGATTGCAACGTTAGTATTTCATAGTTACTCATAGCTTTAAAGCTTTTAACTAATTTTTCTATATGCAAATCAAACTCTGGAATTGGGTTTTCCTTTTTAGATTTCTTTTCTTTATTACTATAGTTAGGTTTAGCTACTTCCTTTTCACTAATGATTTGATTCTTATTAAAATTAAAGCTCATAGAACCTTCATTTCTAATTAGCTGATTACTTTTAAAAATTAAGTTAAAACCATCTGAAGTTTCAATTGTAACTTCATTTCCGTTAGTTTCAACAACAATACCGTCAATAGCATCGTCTATAACAGCAACTTTATCTCCTTTACTTAACATCTTCTTCCTTTTCTATATTTTCTTCTTCTTTTTCTTCTATATCATGATTATTATGATGCAATGTTTTAGCACTCAATTGCATCATGCCATACATAAAAGCAATGATTGAGATTATTAATATATAAATATTTGGTTTGTCTTTGGTTTGTTCAAATAATCCAACTACAATAGCTACTAGCATAATAGGCAAAACCAATTTTTTCATGGTGTATAATTTAAAATTTTACTTTTCAAATTCTTTCAAAGTGGAAATAATAATCGCAACACAATCTAGTAATTGTTCTTCATTCATTACTAATGGCGGTGCAAAACGAATTATGTTTCCATGTGTTGGTTTAGCTAACAAACCATTTTCTGCTAATTTCATACAGATATTCCATGCTGTATCGCTTTCTTCTGTATCATTAATCACAATGGCATTTAACAAACCTTTACCTCTTACTAGAGTAGCAATAGTGGAAGTTTCTATATATTTTTCTATTTCAGTTCTAAATATTTTTCCAAGTCGTCTTGCGTTTTGAGCTAAATTTTCATCGGTTACAACATCTAATGCGGCCATGGCTACTGCAGCTGCAATTGGATTTCCTCCAAAAGTGGAACCATGTTGTCCTGGTCTAATCACATTCATAATGTCATCATTAGCTAAAACCGCCGAAACAGGATAAGCACCACCAGAAATGGCTTTTCCTAAAATCAAAATATCGGGTGTTACATAACTGGCTTGTTGTTCACATTTTTTTTCACAAGTACAATTACCACAAACCGCTAATAAAGAACCCGTTCTTGCAATGCCTGTTTGTACTTCGTCTGCTATAAACAAAACATTATTAGCAACACACAATGCCTTAACTTTCGCCAAATAATCTTCACTTGGAACATAAACTCCTGCTTCACCTTGAATTGGTTCTACTAAAAATCCTGCAATATTACTAGAAGATGTAATTGCTTTTTCTAAAGCCTCAATATCATCGTAAGCTATTTTTATAAATCCAGCTGTGTAGGGTCCAAAGTTTTTACGAGCATTTTCATCATTAGAAAATGAAATAATTGTTGTGGTTCTTCCATGAAAATTTCCATCGCACACAATAATTTGAGCTTCATTTTCGAGAATGCCTTTCTTTTCATAAGCCCATTTTCTACAAAGCTTTAAAGCGGTTTCCACAGCTTCGGCTCCTGTATTCATAGGCAACACTTTATCAAAACCGAAATACTTGGTTACGTATTCTTCGTAAACTCCTAATTTATCGTTGTAAAAAGCACGTGATGTGAGTGTCAACTTTTGTGCTTGTTCAATCATAGCGCCAACTATTTTTGGATGACAATGACCTTGGTTGACCGCAGAATAGGCCGAAAGAAAATCATAATATTTTTTACCTTCAATATCCCAAACATATACTCCTTCTCCTCTATTTAGTACTACTGGTAACGGATGATAATTATGTGCTCCATATTTGTCTTCTAATGCAATAGCATCTGCGGAAGTTAACTTTTCTAAAACTGACATGATTGTTGTATTTTAAATTCTTTACTTTCTATTCCTACTTAGTGGAGAGAAATCATCCATATCATCAACAAAAATATGATTTAAT
>Ga0114958_10001065_pt1 | contig 22132 bp, 13 predicted proteins | sample C_130208_EF_Meta_FD_89577 | JGI IMG/M metagenome (GOLD analysis project Ga0114958, IMG submission 89577) | Freshwater microbial communities from Lake Croche, Canada to study carbon cycling - C_130208_EF_MetaG | ecosystem: Environmental > Aquatic > Freshwater > Lake | place: Lake Croche, Canada... | reverse complement strand
TAATTCTATATAAGGATTCGTGAATCCCTTGCCAAAAGTATAAAAATGTCTTATATGGCCTAGATAAAAGTATATCATTACGCTCTTCTTCTGTCCAGCTCTGCGATTCAATCAAACAGCCATCATCAAAAGTATTTAATAAATCTTTTTGTTCTTGATTTAACATATTTGTATCACAGACCGTATTTCCGTGCCATGAGGCTGTATTTGCAGCTACAGTATCCCAGGTATGCATAAATATTTTATGCCTTGTATTTGATAAGGCCTTTCTTAAGGATGAATGAGTATTTTCAAAGGTTCTAAAATGTCCTCTTACAATGACGTTTAAATCAAGTGGCTTAGTTATTTTCTGAATTGAAAGATTCTTGAACTGTATAATAGCAGAAGTATTATAATTGTCAAAAATGAATAATACTTCTGTATTCATATTTCTAACAGTTATCGTAAGGTTTACTGTTTTTAGCTGATTCGCGTAGATTGTCCCTGTTTCATGAAATATGACTGGGTTATGTAATTTTATAAAGGGTATTGAAATATCTGTATCACTTAGTATATCAAAGGATAATTCATATTTACCGCAATCAAGAACGTAGCCAAACCATGAATATATTCCATTTGCTAGCTTCGTAAGTGTAATATTCTTATCATCGTGTATCACCATTTTAACCGTTCCTGTTCTTGAAAAATATGGAACACCTTCTGTAAATATATATTTATTTACAAGTAAATTGAGTTCATTAAAAAATCGTAGTTTAAAGGTACTTAATTCAGCCACAAGTTTAGCCTCTTCATTTTTTATATAATTTATTTTACATTTTTCTTCAAATGGTACTTGAAAACAGTGTGCAATAACACCTGGTCCTCCCATTACAATCGTCCCTTGAACATTATAGTTTCGATATGTTCTATATATATTATATATATCATCTAGCATTGATAAAGGGAATAAATACAAATTATCATCAAGTAATTCTATTTTAGAAATCTTATTGATTTGAACCTTAGATACAATATTAAGCCTTGTATAGTCAATATTTAAAAGTGGCTCAAGGAAATATAAATCAAACCGTGTTAAGCATATGACATCATAGCTAATTTTAGTTTCATTTATATAATCAATCAATAATCTTAGAACCTCAATTGTTTTAGAAATACGTCTATCTTCGGTATTTCCTATATAGCTATACCGTACTGGATTATATGATTCTAATACATCTTTTGCAATTGGACTCTCATTGGTACATATAAACGTATCGAGTGTATAACCCTTTTCTGTAAAAAACTCATAAATATATTTCTTAATATTCTTTATATACTGTCGGGAATCAAGATTTTTTGAGAATGATACAATTGTTTTATCATTTACATCAATATAATTTAATCCACTTAATAATACTGCCATTTTCATATTGAAACACTATTACTCTTCATTATTATTTATTTGATTATTTAACGTATGCTTTAATGAATCACGAAACTCTTTTGGCCATCGCTTTTCAATATATATCTTGAGTAAATCGATGTTACAATCATTATATATAGCTTTTTTATTCCATAAATCAATATAATATCCTTGTTGTAAGGCAGATCCTTGTTCATTTCTATATTCTTCATAATTAATGGATATTGTTTTATCAGTTATCGTACGTATTCCTGCTTTATTATGTGTTCCTCCGAAGATAAAATCAGCTTTATCATAGGGTATTCTAGTGTTATATCCAAGTAAAAGGGGGCCGGTTGGTTCCCAAGGATTTTTACCATAGTATTTTGTACTTACATTATATACAACATTCACAATTGCATTTAATAATGTGGGATTACCCTTTTTGCAAATCATCATTCCATTATAAATAGATGCATAGTCTATATTATTCATTGTAAATTGTCCATCTTTTACATGATACTCTCTATCTAACAATGAATGCAAGGTAAATCCATCTACAAATTTTATTTTTACATCAAGATATATTCCACCATGAATATATAGTACACAATATCTCAACAAATCTGCCTTGTATGCTCCTGGAATCAAGGCATCATAGGCTACAAGAACTTCATCTGGAAAGTTACCCTTTATAAAATCACGGCATTCCTCGTTATCAAATAACTTGTATTCAAAGTCGGGGTGTTCATTCTTAAGACTGTCTATGCATTCTTTCATCTTTGGAGGGAGTTCGTGTGTCTTCCACGTCTGCCATATTTTACGAGGAATGACTTCATTTATATTCTTAAGTGAAAATGAAAACTCATTGATATAATATCCCTTCTCATACGTTGTAAATGGCATGTCCATTGTTCTCTTCTGAAGGTGGCAATATAAGACTTCTTTCTTATCACCTGTGTCATAGAGAACAGATAACTTCGGATTCACCTTGTCGTAATATAAATGGCTTATATTCTTCGTGGAATTATATACATCAAAGAAATTCTTCTCATACTTTGCATAATCAGGTCGAGTCATATGAAAGAAACACTCTGGTACTATATCGCAGAAGTGTGCATTTGCAAAAAACATCTTAATATTATTATTCTTCAAATATTCCTTCAGTGGTTCTCTATAGGCGATTTCATCCGTTATAAACGTCTTTGAATTATCCGTCACTAAATCGAAGTAATTTGGTATTGTCGTAAAGTTATTCTTAAACGAATCTGTATTCTGGATCGCCACGAAGTGGCCGTGCCACCCCCCAAAGATTCCATAATTCTCATTGAAATCAATGAAGTTCGACATCTTTCCATAGATTAAGTCACAATCTCCCCAGCCAACATAATCATCCTTCGTCACATTATACTTCTTCAAGTAATCATCAAATAACAGGGGATAGACAATCTTAAAATCCACAAACTTATAATTTGACTTAATTAGGTCCTCACAATACACGTGCTTTCCATAAGTCTTATAGAGAAGATTAGAAATACGCTGCTTCACCTGTTCAATCGTTAATTTCACGTGAATTAGATTCACGGGTACCTTATAGGGTGTTAAATCAATATCTGTGACAAGAAATACACTGAGAATATCTGTATTGATTCCAAGAGAATCCAGGTAAAGCTGGAAATAATTCGGGAAGGCTCCATAATAGATAATGAAGATGTAGATTCTTCGCTTCACTATATTGCTAACAGTATACTTTATCGATTCCATTGATAATCCTGTGACTGTATTGATTAACGGCACCATATGCGTCTCAGGTGAATACCAACCACCCTTTCCAGGAATATGAATATCAAGAATTGACTTGAAGATATACTCGTAATTATATGCAAGATTATACATATTAAATAAATTCACGGCTCGTTCACGAATATATTCTCTGTCAAACTTTCCATCGAGTGCCATCTGAACACCATAGCAATAATCTGCGAGTGTATGACAACGTAGACCAGATTTACCCTGCTCAACTGTTTCAACCATACCACCCCAATCTGAGCAGATGACTGGAGTTCCACAGAGTTGGGCCTCCACCGGCCCACAACCAAAGGGCTCCAAATACTTTACTGGATGTATAAAGGCAATACAGGTTCCTAAGAAATCTGAGCGCTCAGATCCGTGAATCGGTTCCTTATATAAGATATTTGGAACAAGTAAAAATGGCTTTGGATCTCCTTGCCCACAGAGAATAAACTCAACGTGAGGGAACCGTCTTGCAACCTCAAGAATAATCGAGCAACCCTTCAAACCTGTAATACGTCCCATAAATCCAACTCTCATCGGCTTCGTCTTAGGTGTCAATGATAACTTGAATTCATCTACGTTAAATGCGTGTGGAATGACGAACCAGTAATTATTCGGCTGGACATTTTCAATGCCTAAGGCTCTTGACATCCAAGAATAGGCCTCAAAGATTCTATAATTCATATGAGAACCATCATATCCTATGCCTGTTTCAATGACAATATAATTTAACTTATCGAGAGCGTCCTGATATGTTCTTGATAAGGGTACACATACAATATCCGTTGAGGTACCGCGGTAATTCTCTGTTAGCTTTTCACGAAGACGCTTATTGAATTCCTTGGTTAAGGGTGATGACCAATTCGAAAACGTACTGATAATTAATGCTGGATCATCATTCTTCTTTGTAGCTTCTTCAAGAGTTAGCTTCGGATCTAGAAACATAAGTGTCTCAATACGCAACTTTTTCCATTCAGCCTTTGTCAATAAATCAAAGTGCTTCGTTGCATCCACCTCAGATGTCTCAATACCATAGTGATAGACCTCGAATCCACGACTTTTCATCATTGGGCAAAACTGCTTGACCTTATTCGTAAAGGCATCGTGGCTGAATTCAGAGCGTGTAATTGTATATGGAATCGCGGGAATATGAATGCGTATCTTAGAATTCTCTGCTTTTGGAGTTGATGGAAGATAGGAGACAATTGATTTAGGAATCCTTTGGTTTATATTATCTATATAGGGTCCTATATACGTATCAGGTGAATACCAGCCATTCTTTCCAGGTATATGGATATCAAGAATGGACTTGAACGCATATTCATAGCTATATGCAAGATTATACATATCATATAATCTTACAGCTCTTTCGCGAATATATGCTCTGTCAAACTTTCCATCTAGAGCCATCTGAATTCCTTGGCAAAAATCACTTAGAGTATGCCCTCTAAGACCTGTTTTATACTGCTCAACCGTTTCAACCATACCACCCCAGTCAGTGGATATAACAGGGGTTCCACAGAGTTGCGCCTCCACCGGTCCACAACCAAAGGGTTCCAGATACTTCGCAAAATGAATGAACGCAACACAACTTCCTAAGAATTCGGAGCGCTCAGACCCGTGAATGGGCGGCTTATATATAATATTTGGTACAGTCAAAAATGGTGCAGGGTCTCCTTGACCACATAAAATAAACTCAACGTGAGGAAAACGTTTTGCGATTTCAACCATTACCGTGCACCCCTTGAAAGTTGTAATACGCCCCATAAATCCAACTCTCATTGGTTTCGCTTCTACAACCGGATTTAGTGTGAACTTAAATTCATCTACATTAAATCCGTGTGGAATCACGAACCAATAATTATTGGGATCCTTCTTTTCAGTTCCCAATGACCTTGACATCCAAGAATAGGATTCAAAAATACGATAATTCATATACGAATCATTATACCCTATGCCAAACTCAAGAGCAACCACAGTTAGACCGTCAACTGCATCTTGATGTGTTCTTCCTAATGGCATACAGACAATGTCCGTTGATGTACTACGATAATTCTCGGTTAGCTTTTCACGAAAGCGCTTATTGAATTCCTTTGTTAAGGGTGATGACCAATTGGACAAGGTACTTATGACCATTTCTGGGTCATCATTCTTCTTTTTAGCTTGTTCATATGTCAAGGCTGGTTCTACAAATTGAACGGTCTTAATACGTAGCTCTGTCCATTCATCCTTCGTTAATAAATCAAAGTGTTTCGTTGCATCAACATCAGATGTCTCAACTCCATAATGATAGACCTCAAAGTTACGAGATAACATCATTGGGCAAAACTGCTTGACCTTATTCGTAAAGGCATCGTGGCTAAATTCAGAGCGAGTAATGGTATATGGAATTGCAGGAATATGAAGACGAATCTTTGGATTATCCATTATCTATTACTATAAGCTTATCCGAAGACATTTGAATAAACGCAGCCAGCTTGCCGTAAGTAAGTAAAGTTTAAAAAGTAACGCCTAAAGTTGAATGCTACACCCAAAGCAGAGAAGGCACACGCAATGGATATTCGTAAGGCCGAATTTGAACAGCTCAAGAGACTTGTTCAGGATTGGCTTGACCACGACGATCAAGAGCTAGAGGCAACCTTCGGTACTACCGGGCAAGTGAGTTCGACCACCTTTGCCGCCATCGGTAAGAGACTCAAGAACCGTGGTTATACATCGGTTATCCAGGAAGACAAGTTAAACATCATCACACCAAAGCATGTGCGTATCACCCTCAACGGTCTAGGAGTGATTCAACAGTATTGCCGTGATGATCGTCTTTCTGGAAGAACGTTTTCCGCAATGATCAAGGATAGAACTGCACGTAATGCAAATCTAGACCTTGAAGACTATAGTGTTCGCATTAAGACCCGCCGTGAAAGAGAACTCGGCGAAAAAGATGCCGATATCACGGAACTCCTTGACCAGTGGGCAGTCCAACAGAAGGCCTTCCGTCTTCTCCGGCGATGGACCTTTCGTGGCGAGGGAATCCGCTTTGACCTCTCAATGGTTCGCCAGACCAACCGTACTGCACGTGGTGAGTATCGCTGGGTCTCAAAATTCACTCAGCAAGATATTTCCGTTGAACCCGCCGTCTATGAGATTGAGGTTGAACTAGAGCGCCTTGCAGGCGACACGGTTGAGAAGGCAATGCAGCGCCTCGTCAAAGGTGTCGGTGAGATTCTCAAGGGAATCCAAAAGAATCCCATTCTCATTCGCAACTCCACGAAGCGACAGGTTCTCGCGGCCTACAGAGAGCTAACGAAGACCGACCGCTTCCGTGGTGTGTCTACACGTACTCTGGAACTCAAGAATATGGTGGCGCAGATTGAACCCGGTACGCCCAATATCCGTGAGGGATACAACGTGACAGACAAGGCCGATGGGCTCCGTACAATGGGCTATGTGAATGAGATTGGTCATCTCTATTTGATTGACAATGCAATGAATGTCTATGAGACCGGTCTTCTTGTGGAGGCCTGTGCGAATTCACTGGTGGATGGTGAGTGGATTACGAAGAATACCGCGAATGAGGCCATACACCAGTATCTCATCTTTGATATCTACTTCTCTCCAGGCAAGAAGGATGTTCACGCGGCCCCCTTCTTTGATTCTGCTCCTGGTGCTCTGCAGCGCTACAATGAAATGCGCCAGTGGGAGAAACTCTGGAACACGGCTCCTGGCCCTAAGGAGGTCATCAAGGGTTTGACATCCAAGACGAAACTGATGGTCAGCGCGAAGAAGTTTGCCTTCGCCAAGGGCAACGAGATCTTCCAGGCCGCCGCCAAGATCTTTGATACTCCGCGTATCTACGAGACGGATGGACTCATCTTCACCAAGAATGATACTCCGATTCCTGAGAATCCCCAGGGTGACTTCAAGCAGCAGTTCAAGTGGAAGCCTCCTCACGACAATACCATTGACTTTATGGTGGTCACGGAGAAGATTCCCAAGACCACCGTGGATGAAATCCACAATGGGTTCCACCCGACCTCTGGCAAGGAGATTCGCTACAAGGTTCTTCGTCTCCACGTCGGCTCCAGAGATGATCCTGCGAAACTCAAGGTGAAGCCTCGCGACATTGTACTCCAGAATCTCCCGCTGCAACCGGCGCGTGGAGATAACAAATATCGCCCCGTTCTCTTCCAGCCCGAGGATTTCCCAGATGATAAGGCGAACTACTGCTACGTGGAGGTTCGCACGGATTTGGAGACTGGTGACGAGTATGCCTTCTGCGAGGTATCTGATGAACCCATTACTGACAAGAGTATCGTGGAGATTTCCTACGACGCAAGTCGCCCTGCAGGATGGCGCTGGGTTCCCAAGCTGGTTCGCAAGGATAAGACGGAACGTCTTCTCAGTGGCGAGCTTGGTCGCACTCTGAATTCCAATGAGACTGCCCAGAGCATCTGGAACAGCATTCACGAGCCGGTCACGAAGTCTATGATTCGCTCAGGGTCTGAGGAGCCGAGTCTTGATGAGGTCACGGCAGTTTCCACGGTTGAGAAAGAGCGCGCAGCCATTACGCAGCGCTACGCAGACCGCACGGCATCCGACAAGGATATGAATCGTATTGGTCCTCTCCGTGATTTCCACAACAAGTATATTAAGGAGACCATTCTCTATAACGCGGTGATGAAGAAGCCAAATATGGGTCTCATTGATTTGGGAATGGGTGTGGCCCAGGACATCCAGAAGTGGAGACGCGTGAATGCCGGCGCAGTTCTCGGCATTGATATCGCAGGTGATAGCATCAACAATCCCAACCACGGAGCCTACCAGCGCCTCTGGTCGACGATGCTTCGCAATGGTCGTGACAAGGTGCTACCGATGGCCTTCGTAATTGGCGATGTCAGCAAGAATATGGCCTCAGGAGAGGCCGGTGCAACCTCAGAGGACCGAGCGATTCTCCAGAGTGTTCTAGGCAAGGCTAGACCCACTGATGTGGTTCCTCCCTATGTCCAGGACCAACTCGCGAGTCGTTTTAAGATGGGTGCGGATGTCATCAGTTGTATGTTCGCCACTCACTACTTCTTTGAGACCAAGGAGACCTTCGATGGGTTTCTCCAGAATATCGCACAAAACCTGAAGCTAGGTGGCTTCTTCATCGGGTGCTGCTTTGATGGTGAGAAGACCTTTGAATTCCTCCGTGGCCGTGAGACTCGACTCGGTGAGGAGGACGGCTCAGTCCTCTGGAAGATTACCAAGAAGTATGACGCAGATGAGATTCCTGCGGGTGATGATGCCTTTGGAATGCCGATTGATGTGGAGTTTATCAGCATTGGTCTCCCTCACCGTGAGTACTTGGTTCCCTTCAAGCTTCTTAGAGAGAAGATGCAGTCGATTGGCTGCGACCTATGCAGTGGGGAGGAACTCAAAATGCTCGGCTTGAACAATTCCACGGAGCTATTCGGTGAGAGTCACGCAATGGCGGCCAAGAAGGGCCGCAAGTTCCAGATGACTCCAGTGGTTCAGCAGTTTTCCTTCTTGAGTCGCTGGTTCGTCTTCCGTCGCAAGTCGGATACAGGTCCTACTGTGTCAGTTCCTGAGGCTCCTTCTACTTCAGGAGAGGGTCTAGTGGGCGATGGTGATGCGGCAGAGGAGGTGGCCGCGGAAGTTCAGGCGACTCAGGTGGCGAAGAATCAGCAGGCTGTAGAAGAAGAGGAGGAAGCCACTGGGTCAAATGCTAAAGGCAAGAGGGTATATGCCCCCGCCGAGGTTGTACAATTCTACCAGGAGGCCGCTACCCAGGATCGCCTGAAGATTGGAGATAAGACTGGTCTACGCTGGATTTCTCCTGGGTCACCCTTCCCTGTCCAGGATCCAGTGAATGCCGCGGAGACCTATCCCTCGATTGAGCATTTCCTCGCAGGGATGCGCTACAAGGTGGCCACGGACAAACCTGGTCTTGCACAGAGTGTATTTGGTCCCCAGGGTTCCATTCACCAGAAGTTCGCTCGTCTCCGTGCCGCGGAGGTGGGTGTAGGTGCCGGTGCGAAGCCCTTGTCCGAGGATCGCGATGCGAAACTCATCACCGAGGAAATGAAGGATGTGCATACCGAGATGCGTGCAGTCGCGATGAAGAAGTGGAAGGCCAAGTTCGATGAGGCCAAGTGGAACTCCGTGAAGGATGAGCTTCTTACAGAGGCGGTTAGACAGCGCTGGGAGAAGGATGCACGATTCCGCACGATCGTGGAGGCCGCCAAGCAGCAAGGAAAGACCTTGCTATTCTACACCGGCTCAGCCGCGAGTGAATACGGCGGAAAGAGATCCCAGGAGGGTTACCTAGAAGGCGAGAATAAACTCGGTAAGGCTATTATGGCAATCGCTGGGTTTGAAGTCTAAAGAGCAAATTGTAAAGTATTATGTAGAGGATGTTTCCAGCCAAGGAACGCCACTGGATTACTGGGAATTATGAACGCTCCATATCCTATGATTCGTGGAAGCAATGGATACAGTTTTCTATTTATAAGGCGTGGCCATACAAGTTGCTAATTTGGAATATACAGGATACAGATAAATTAAATGATAATTATACCTTGCAGCTTCTCTATTCAACGGTCGATGGCGATATCAAAATTGTCTCTATTTTTATTAGTGTAAAGCCAGAGGATCAGGAACTGATTGAACAGTGGCTAAAACAACAAGTGGTGGTGTAATAAAAATTGACTTACTAAATCGTACACGCACCATACTATACTATAGTACGATGCCTGAACCTTGGCAGAGCCTTGCCCTTGTAAATTGCCATCCACGTGACAAGGAAGTCCGATTCGTAGAGAAGACCCATACATACTATGTCAAGGGTTCATCCAAGGGAATCGTTTCCACCACGGGCTTCGTTCATTCCTTCTTTCCCCACTTTGAGCCTATGGTGGCTATTAAGGCGATGAAGCGCTCAGCCAAGTGGCCTCAACACGCACTTTACGGTAAGACCGACCAGGAAATCATTGATATCTGGGCCGCATCAGGTAAGGAGGCATCTGGTCTAGGAACCGCGATGCACTTGGCCATTGAGCAGTATTTGAACGGAGCCTTTGACCGGATTGACCCCACGGTTAAGGAAACCGTGGAATGGAAGTACTTTATGAATTTCCACAATGACCACCAGGATTTGGAGCCTTATCGTACAGAGTGGGAGGTCTGGGACGAGGAGTACAAGCTCACGGGTAGCATTGATATGATTTATAGGCGCAAGTCCGACGGTGCCTTCGTTGTCTATGACTGGAAGCGCAGCAAGGAGATTAAGATGGCAAATGAATGGGACAATGGACTTGGTCCAATGTCCCACTTACCTGATACCAACTATTGGCACTATACTCTTCAGTTGAACGTATATAGGTGGTTTCTCCAGAAGCACTATGGTCTGAAGATTGTTGAACTCTGTATCATCATTATGCACCCGAATAACAAGAACTACCAGAAGTTCAAGTTGAACATCTTGGATGATGAGATCCAGGATATGCTGGATGCCAGAAAGAGAGCCGTTGAGGCTGGGTCCAAGGAACCAGTTCTGTTTGAGGAGGAGGCATGTTTGCTTCAGGACGATGATTCCTGTGAATAAGACTGCTTGAGTTTCTCCAGATATAGGATGCCATCCATAAGCTCCTCCTGGGCGTGTTGAATCCAATCGAGCGTCTTCAGATCCGTGCGGTCAAGGGTGGTTCCGTACTTTTTTTGTCCGAGGTCTGAGCGCTCCTGAAACTTCTTGATGACCGCGGCCACGATGGTATCCTGCATTCTAATGTTATAGATTAGAGAAAGTTTAAATGACAATTTTTATACTATACTAATAGATGGCCACCATAACATACGGTGGTGTGAAATACAAGCAAGTCAGAAATGCCGTATATTGCTTGAAATGTAAAGAGACGGTTGAGAGTCTTTATGAACACGATTATAAAATGTGCTCTTGTGGTTCAGTCGGTGTAGATGGAGGAATTATGTCAGGTAATAGTATAATAGGAAAACCAGAAGATATGGAAATCCGGCATATGTATTGCGCCTTTATAAATGGAAAGCGTCTGTGGCTTCCAAACTGGACTGTAAAAATTGAAACACTACTTAAGGATACGATGGCTACAAATGATTCCGTGTAGTGCCTGTAACGTATGCAGTGAGAGAGGGCATAATGCAACGGAGTGCCCCAGCTTATACTCAGATGTGCACCCTCCTGGCCCCCCTCAGCCAACAGGTCCTCGTGGCCAGGGGGATGACGATGATGAATGATTATTAAAAAATTGATTATTATATCATATAGTATATGATATACACACAATAGACAGATGTTATTCCAAAGTGATTATTGGGTCGCAGTAAATGATCACGAAAAGACTGAGGCAATCCGAGACTTCCTAGAAACCGATGAAGGGATAAAGACACTCGTGATTATTGACCCTGATCGGAATTATCACGCAATGGTTCTTCTTGATAAAATCCAGGAGGAATCTATGTTACCCTGCAGTGTGAATTTATTCACTGACACTGAACGGTATTTATTTGAAGCCACGGATATCACAGAGGAATCGCATCATACAAAGACAATCTATATTTGTAATCAACTTGATAATGGCACAGTTGAACTCTTAAAGAAACATCAGCCTATTCTTCTAATCTTTAGTTAAATAGAAAAGTATATCTTCACACGCTTCTGAATATATGAACGGCAATGCATACATTTAGGCGACGAATTATAATTCGAACATCCAGTACACGAGGTATGCCCACAAGGCACCATCACAGTATCGACCTCTCTGTCAAAACAGATGGCGCACATTTTTTTGGAATTCGCGGAATCCTTATCCACAAGCCCCTCTACCCCCGCCTGTATCAAGGGTCTCAAGGTATTCAACTTCTTCGCAATCTTATCAATCTTCGCGTCTAGATTGGATTTTTTCGTCTCAATTTCATTTAACACAGCCACCTGAATGGAACCCATTAACCGTGTTAGAACTAAATGATTGGAATTCAAGTTATCCATTGACTGCGCGTGGTAAAGTTGCACCTTATTATGAATATCTCCTAGAGCCTTCTTATGGTCAAGTATAGACTTCGCAAAAAGTTCCTCATCGTTTACCAGAATTTTATAGTCATCCTGGAGTTTCTTCATTTCATCATTGTAAGCCTTGAAGAGACCCGCAGTACGCAGATTCGTATTGCATAAGACATCATCTTCCGTTAAGCCACCCTCATCGGGGCTTATGTATAAATTGTCATCCCTAGATTCTATAAACTTATTGTAGGCTTCCTCTATATTAGGTGCAGTTGGTTCTCTTCTAGTCTGAAATATATTTCTAAGATTCGTTCCACTTAAGTCTAGAATCGTATCATGTCCTCTAAGATAAAGTGGTCTCTCACTTTGCTCAAAGTCTGCGTCTGACAACATCTAGATATAGATACTTTTCTAGTTTAGACCCTTAGAAAGGACATCAGGTAAACTACTCACAGGAATCTTCACTCCATAGGAACCCATTTGCGTTAGCCATCCTATAGTACGATCCACAGATACAATAACAATGCAATCGATTGCCCCGTAGATTTTTACTATAGTCTTTGATTCGAGATTAACATCTGGGATATAGATAAGTGAAACCCCTGCAAACTTACAGATTTGCGCTAACTCTTCAGGTGTCAATTCAGCTTCTTCTTTTTGTACCACTATATTATTTCTTGCCACAGATTTCAAGAATGAGAATGGTGCATCCTTATCTAGAGATGGATTCCAAACAAGACGTGATGTCTTCGGATCATCTATTCCAAACATTGTTCTTAGAGAATCAGGCAAGGTTCTCTTATCATTTCCAGCTAAGCCTTCTGGAAATGACATATATTGCTCATCAAACACCTTGGATGTTTCCTTATCTGTTGCCATCCACTCTCCTCTTAGAAGCTCCCACCAGCTATTCCAATCCGGTGTGCCTTCTGGAATAATATACTGGTCACCTTGTCGCTGGGCTTCCTGGCGAATCGTTAAACGTGGAACCTGCTTCGAGAATATTTCCTGGCGCTTAGAAGCATAGCGAATGAGTTCATCGACGAGGCGTAAATATAACATACGTGGGACATTCATTACCACGCCATTCGGACTAATCTTCGCAGGTGTATGGATTTTACACGTTCCAGTAGCAGATTCTTCTTGTACTGATGACCATTTGCAGCGTCCACTGCAGGAACCCTCATCCTGAACTAAGCAATCCACACGTAGAAATCCAATATCTGGGTCCTCCTCCTTATCGCGCGGCTCAAACCATTTCATTACAGTTCCCTCCAATAAGATATCAAGTCTCTTTCTCTTTTCATACAAGGGCAAAGAGAATCGTTTTAGAACATCTCCTATAGCCGTTCTTTTATCACTTCCTGCACCAGATGTAGAAAGCCAATTCGAGAATGTTAGACGCAAGTGCTGATATACATCCTCAATTTCATCTTGAACACTTGACATCTTAAGCTGAACATATTTCTTTCCATCTATATCTTCCTCATCGGCGTGTTCAAAGGCTTCCTTTCTTAGAGAAGAATCATAGGCGATTGTACGATTAATATCCCATTCAAAATCATCTACATCTATCACCTTCATATCAACGAGTTTTGCAGGGTCCTTCGGTTCTATAGCAGGAATTGAAATACCATTTTGTAAGACAATTCCAACAACCTTTCCTGATTCACGAGATTTTTGTATAAATCCTGGAACATATCCACGATATTGTGGAAAGGTCTGTATTATATTTCGTTTATAGAACTCTACAATTACATCCGCAGCAGCTGGATTGAAATCATCCCAATCTAGAAATACTGGGTATTTTAGAATCGACCCATTATCTGCAACTGGAATCGCAATCATTTCTGATTTCCCGCTGACTCTAAATCCTAAGGCTACAAGGTGATTGTACGAATCACGAATCATTCTAGATGGTTGTAGAGTAATACCAGTGATTATTTCCTGCGGAGTAATCAAGGCATTCGGATTTATACCAAACTGACTGGTATAAGGACCGCGATTCATTCCAGCACAATTCGCAAAGAATTCACTAACGCGCTTCTGAACAATCGGTGGCCAGGAAGCCTCTTCACCACGTTGAAATCTAAGTGTATGCTTATGACGAGATTCCTTCGTGACTAACCCACTCTCTGCATAAAATAAGGGTTCCCAGGCTAGAGTCTTATAGGATTTCTTTTCTGGATTATATCTGTCGCGTATGACGGAACTATAATGTACCACGAAGGCAATATCTGATTTCTGTTGATCCGCACTCAAGGGATATGGAGGGCATCTTACTCGCTCAAACTTAATGTCACGCTTGAACTCAGATTTATCCCCACGCTTCACAGTTGAATCTTCTACAGATACCTCAAGGATGATAAATAGAAGTCCACGTTCAAGGATGACACCAGGCTGACTAAATGCCTGATACAAAACACGGAAATCCTTCTTTTGTCTTGCATCATCAATATAGCTCTTAAAACACTCATAGGAATTCATTAGCCTCTCAATAGCAGGGATATTGCTGCTATTCAATTCGTCAATGCCGAGTTCAATAGAGGCCCACTGTCTCATATCATTTTGATTCTTCTTTTCGCACTTGTTGTAAAACTCGTGAACAAGATTTCCACCATTCAACTGCAGAAAATCTTTTGCAGTAATCTTATTCTTGATTCTCTTTTCAACAAGTTTATCGGCATTTGGTTCATAATAGACAATTGGCGCTATAGCTGATAAGAAGAATTGATTTCTATTCTGTGTTGTATTATCTACAGCAACACGCAAGAAGCCCTTCGCATTCGGCTTTAACTTTCTTACAATCTCCATACGCTCTGCAAATTTATCCGACGATGAATCCTGTGCGAAATATACGTCAAGAGCCTCTGGAATGAGACCGATTTGCGGACCTGCCTTAGGGTCATCAGGGGCAGATGTCTTTGGAACCACGATTTCAAGGGGGATTCTTGAGGCATCTACAATAGATTTCACACTTACTGCCTGAATGACACGGAAATAATTTGGTTCATAGCGTGTTAGACTAGTCACTGCTTGTTGAACTATATCTTCAGATTGCTCTATAAGGACATCCTGGGGTTCTTCAGATTGATCCATTAAGGCATCCGCAACTGGCTGTGCATCTGCAGGGCCCTGAATCACTTGTTTTTTGGGGACAGCTTGTCCAGAAGGACGTAATCCAAGTCTTACGAACTCAGGGTCATTCGGATTAAATCTATCACTTGCATCTGAAAAGCAGCAGGGCAGTGACATTCCACTTGGGTTTTTCTTGGTTCCTAGAAATCCAACGTAAATCTTTCTTTCTGAATCGGATCCAGGTCCAACCTTTCTTTGTAGAATGGTGGAATTCGGGTCACGGTCGGTTTCCTTGTCTATATCTGCAGATATAAGTGTACCCTTGCAAAAAGGACACGTATTTGGAGGCTTGGGATTCCCCTTGCGATCCTTTGTCGCCTTGAAATCCTTGTAGCGAACCATTAATCTGTCGCGAATACAAAATAATCTTGGACAAAAATAATAATGAACGCGTTTCACCTTTGACCCATATTTTACCAGAGTTATAATTTCCTTGGAATCTTTCCCTGGATAATCTGCTCCATCTAACTTCCCTTGAGCATTATCATCCTTATTCGGTTGCTTCTTTTGAAGTTTCGCCGGCGTTGAATCTTCTGGATAGACTATCATTTCTAAATCCTCATCCTCATCGTAAATATTTCGCATTTCACGATATTCATCATTGTCTAAGACAATGGGTTGGCGATTTTCATTTGCTGCACAATGACTCACATAGCCTCTATCGGTTGGATGCTTATAGTCAAATAAGTCAGGGTCAGCCAACTTCAAGCGCTCAATATAGTATTTCTTTACCTTGATTGCCTTTGTATCCTTTGGCTTTTCAAAGGCTTTTGCGGCAAGTTTGTCTTCTTCATCTTCTACTTGTGCTTCTTGAACTGGAACTTCAGGGCGGGCAAATAAGGGCTTAGGAGGAGCAGCAATTACTGGACGAACATAGCCAGGGGCACCAAGTGGACGAGCTGGAGGAGGTGGAGGTGGAGGTGGAGGTGGAGGTGGAGGTGGTTGAATCGCTGTTTTAGTTCTAGCACCACCCTTCATAAATTCTGGAACATCTTCATCATCGGGAAAATATGCTTCTTCCTCTTCTTCAGGTGCCTCAACTGCTTCTTCAACTTCCTCAACTGGAGCTTCATTAACTGGAGCTGCCTCAACTGGAGCTTCATTAACTGGAGCTGCCTCAACTGGAGCTGCCTCAACTGGAGCTGCCTCAACTGGAGCTTCCTGAAGTGGAGCTGCCTCAACTGATTCTTCATTTGCTTCTGGTTGAACATCTGGGATAAAGGCAGGCATATTCGCATAGAATGCTTCATCATTTGAATTATGAACATCTGTTGCCTCACTTAATTCAGTCGGCTGCGCTGCAGGAGATAGGGGCGCCTTAATGGGCTGAGGAGACGCAAGCTGAGGCTTTGCAACAGTTGCAGCCTTTACAGCAGGTTGTTTTTCAGTGAAACGATTTGCCGGCGCATATATCAAAAGTCCTAGTAAATTCACAATTGTTTTATACACCTGGAAACTCTGGGCTCTATAAATATGGCAATTGTATACCGGATGCTGTGCATGAATCGCAATATCCACTCCAGGATTCTTATTTAAAATATAATCCTTCGTCTCTGGAACAGCTAAAACATATTCATTCTTCTGAGCACTCCATTCAATCACCTTTTTACGAGCCTCATCAATAGGAATCTGGAATTCCTGAGAAACACGAGGTGCCCACAATGTTTCATTCACCTCACCTTCCACAATCTCATGAGATGCAATCTGCGTCAAAAAAGCAAAGATACGGTCCTCACTCGAGAAATTACTCACACCCTTAAATCTTAACATCGCCAGCGGCTGTTCATCTGGTAAGGGAGGGATTTCCTGGAAAATAGAAGAAAATGCCTTCAAGCGCTTTTTCAATATATCCTTGGTAATTTGACTATGCTCCGCAGTTAACCGAGTTTTAAATACAACATCTGCTTGTCCTAAACTAGGAACCTGTCCAAGATAAGGCATATCAATTAAGGCTGCATCCAAGGCCTCTGGTGCATCCTGAAGTTCACTATACGGATCCAAAAGTCGCTTTTGTTTCGGTGGAAGAATAATTATATCAGCTGTACCATCACTAAAAATACGCATCGTTGAATAAATAGGTAAGACTCCTTGAACATCAGATGACTGAAGGCGCATTTTTATAAAGGTGCACTCCTTCCCTACATCAGGATTCTTATCCTGCTTCCATCCAATCAATAAATTTGGATCCGCAATATCCGGAATCGGTAAGACACCTCTCACCTTAATCTTTGTAAGCGGTTGCCCAGATTCAGGGAAAAATCGCATAAAAGGACGCTCGTGTAAAACCTTCGTTCCAAAGAATAAGATTGCAGCCCCTTCCCAATCAACTGGTTTCTGATTCCATATCCAGCGCAAGAATTTCACCCCACCCAGCTCAGGCATTTTTAGTTCTCCACCAAGGCTCTGAAGAAGTTCTTCTAAATACAAGGCTTGCTTGAGTGAAGCAGCGGTCTGCTCTGCCTGATTGATTAGCATTTGAGTAATTGCTCCTTCACCACTTGCTGGTGGTAGTCTTAGAGGATCTAAGTAAGGAAAATACGGCATAATACGTCCATATACGTCACGTTCCCCTAGGGGTCGTGGCCCAGGGATTCTATCAATTAAATCTGAATATAGAAAGACATGAAGCTCCGGAATTTCCTTACCTTCATCTAACTGAAAGATATCAGTCAATGTCATACGAATTCTGTTATCCTTACCAACAGCCTTTTGACTTCCAGCAGAATCAACAAACCGACCATCGGGTGGCCCCGTTATCAATGATATGGGTGAAACAAGTTGAAATACTGTGCGTTGCGTAGATACAGCTGATATAGTATTCATCCAAATCATTTCAATAGGCATATAATTAATTGTTTTTATACTTGTTTCTGTATTCTCTTCTTGCTTCATTGGATTTCCTATAAACACAAGGGGGGGTGCAAAGGCTGGGTCACGTGACTTATCTGGCAAACGCCTGGAATTCCATAAGGCAAGCTTAACCTCATACAAAGTGAACCAAGGGGGGAAAGGCCCAAGTGTCAAAGATTCCACTTGTTTTGTAATTTCCCCGTCAGAAAAGCGAATAATTTTTAAAGAAATCGTCTGGTCTACTAATCCCTCCATCAACTCCGGTTCAAGGAGGGATTTGAACTGCGTCCTAAGAGACATCTAAATTAACCCATGTTTCCAATCTTTAGAGGGTTCCCCACCATATTATTGCCTTCATCCTTATTTTCATCATATTTTGGTTGGTCCGTGATTTTCTCCCCACAATATGTGACAGGATGCGCCTTAAAATCCTGATATCTATAAATATCTATCGACTCCGCCTCTCTCAAAAGCCATCCAAAGTTATTCCAGAACTCTGGGCCGTGACTCTTCACTGTCGGAGGAGTGATTACGTGCCCCATCTCGTGTAAGGCGACAAAGACCATAACATTTTCATCCACAAGAGATTCCTTTGCCTGATCTTTCTGGCGGAGACATAGGTGTATGCTATCTCCCTTATTCACACTATATGAGACGTGCTCTGAATCTGGTGTCGCCTCATAGAAGCGTTTCGGGTCCGACTCAAACTTCTCATTTAATTGCATCACCTGGGCCTTATTCGGATATCTTTGCCGGAGTACATCAATGAGTTTCTGTAACTTTGCGCGAACTCTGGCCAAAAGATCTGCTGCTTGTTGCTTGTCTGGCATATCACGGACATTGTACATAAGACCATCCACCTTACTGCGCACTTTCACAATAGGATAACTGGATGTGATATTATGCAATGAATTCCATACACTAGATACGATTGTATCCATCTACCGGTAAGTACCTAAATTAAGCACTCCCCGTACGTTAGGCTGCTTTGCAGCCTAATGATATTGGAGTCACTGAATTTAGGTATACTTACCTCTAAGTGATGTGCTTAGCACATCACGGCAAAACTATGTAATATCTTGTTAAGACATTGCGTAGATTTGTAAAGTTTGATATATCTTGGTTATAATGCGCTTACGCGATTTCAAGGGAGCGACGGTTGGCATCAGGCTCAATCGTGCTCTGGTTGAAGACTGAGACGGCAACCTGGGGGTTAGGCGGCTCAGAGCGGAGCTGGTAGTTGGCGTTACGCATACTCTGGCCAACCGTGTTGATTCCAACGAGAGCTCCCGCTGAGAGGAAGTTCTTGCCCTTCAATGAGCCTGAGCCCATAGGGTTCTGCTGGGACCACACTGAATTCGTGTCCTTGGGCAAGAGCTCACCAGGCGTGAGCTGGTCGCGAGGGTAGCAGCCCTCAGGTGTCTCGGCATTGCCAAATGACGCAGGGCCCTCATAGCCACCCATGTTGGCGAAACCCTCACTCTTATTCATAGGAGGCATCGCAACGTTCGGGTTCATATTTCCACTCGCCACGTTAGGGCCATCGGCACCGGGGAAGTTCGCGGGCTTGTTTCCCAAAGCAGATGATGAAAGAGTGCCCATAAAGCCATCCTTGCGACGTAGAAGACCACCAAATGATGGGTCAATGAGGTAGACCGCAAATACAACGGCCGCAAGGGCGAAAAGTCCTAATACCATATCGCGAGTCTTAACACCTGCCATCTGAATTCTGTTAGCATTGTATAAAAAAGATAGCATTCAATCATCCTCAGATTCAGAATCCGGAGGCATTCTCCCCGTAGCCTCAAAATATTGCATACGAATTTGCTCTGTCTCAACCCGTGCCTTCGCGGCCCGGAGACGTGTTAAAAGATACTCCTCGTGACTTTCCTTTGTATCATCGGTCAATGAAACCGGAGGAAGATTACTCTCCACGATTTCTGGCTCCGTTCCTAGGTCGGAATCAGAATTCTCTGAATCATCGAAACATAGAGGCGGAGCACTTATTGCACTATGCGTCTGAGGTGTCCAAAGGAAGGTCACCTGCTTCGGTGTCAAAAGAAGTGTTGTCAAAACGAGGGTATTGTGCTCATCCGTTGGCTGCCCATTGAATGAATGTCTCACCCGCTTCATAAGCTGCTCCTGCGAAGGAAGCTTCGAAAACCACTTATTATCATTACCCTCCTTGATTAACTGATTGACAGTCTCATCCGTAATGTTATGAACCTTGTCCGTATCCGAAAACTCAGGGGTACCATTGGAATCCTTGCCCAAGGGTACGCACGAACGCTGACTGAATGGCGGTGTAAGCTCGATGACATAATGACTGAGTGTAGCATCCCATTTCGGAGCAACGAAAGCCATTCTCTGCGGTAAAGATAATGGCTCAAGTTTAAATGGGATTCGATAGAATGCCTTCTCCACCCGGGACGATGGTTCAAACAATCCTAGATCGCACCTTACAGTTTTTCAAGGAACCAAAGAATCAGGAACGAATTCGCAAGGAATGTATTGACCCCTTACTTAGGCACGTCCTTGACCGTCTATTCCCTTACATCATCTTGACGTGTATCCTCTTTTCTCTGATTATGTTAATGTCTCTAACAAGCATTGGCCTTCTCATCGTTCAACTTAGACAACCAGCCTTACTAGCATCCTCAGCTGTTGCCGTTGCTGCGGAAACAGTCAATGAGTTAATAGAAACCGTCGTATAAATGAACAACGAGAGTCTAGCACACAATGTTCGTGGATGGGTGCACTATGATAATATGACATCAGCCTTACAAAAGCAAATCATTAACGCTAGAAAACAGCGTGATGCCTTTGAGCAACAGGTCCAGGCTATTTTGGAAACGCAGCAAATGACAAACGCCGTAATCCAGATCTCCGGAGGACAACTTCAGTTGCAAGAAGATAAGACTACCTCCGGATTGACAATGAAGGCACTTCAAGAATCTATCCAACTCTTTTTTCGGAATCATCCTGAAATCCCAAATCCTGATAAAATGACAAACGAATTGATCAATACCATAAAACAACAACGAACGGTAAATACCAACTTACGACTTAAAAAATTGAAAGCCGCCCCGCTTCAAGGGACACCATACCCCCAATAACTGCCTTGAGTTATCAGAGATGCTAGCCTCAGTCCTTGCCAGATCCGACTTGCGTTCCTATGCTTCCTGGATGAAGCGCCCTTCGTTTCTTCGTATTGGTTTGGATGAATGCACAATGGAGGAAGCCATACTTGACTTCTTCTATAATGGTCTAACCCCGTGGATCTATGACCTCGGATACAAATGGAATCGCGAGGAGGCCGTCGTTGCCCGGAAGTTTGTCCGGTTCTGCTACGATGTTCATTGGGCGCTTCAAACTCCTACCGGCGAATTGAATCCTCCGGAACCGCAACATCGGGATTATCCGGAAGATCGTGAAACCTTTGAACTCTTTGCAGACTCTTCGAAGTTTTCAGATTTCCTGGAAGTCTGGAAGTTTCGCGATGAAATTGTTGGAACTCGTCTGGAATTCCTAATCCTGGAATTCTGTTATGTCTGGGTCAATGTTTCTTCCGGAAAGCCGGGAGCCTGGACTCAGAGAACTATTGAGATGAATGAGGACATTGGCTCAGAGGATGAGAATGATGCCTTCAACTATGAATCATATTCGAGCCGCCGTAATCACGACCTGTATTAATTCCAGTGTTCCTTGTTGAAAGGAAGAACACCAATTGTCTCCGAACCCTCCTTGAACCTGAGAACCTTCTTCTCAAATTCAAGGCCGGATGCCGTCAATGGCCGCGTTGAACCTGCAGCAATGGCATTCGCATCGTGCTGCGATTGCGGCGGTTTTTTGCCTACACACGTCACACCGAACTTGAGTTCCGGGTTGTCAAAGTATCCTCCGTTCAAGCCAGGCTTTCCACAGGCTCCCTTCTGATC
>Ga0114958_10001064_pt1 | contig 22150 bp, 21 predicted proteins | sample C_130208_EF_Meta_FD_89577 | JGI IMG/M metagenome (GOLD analysis project Ga0114958, IMG submission 89577) | Freshwater microbial communities from Lake Croche, Canada to study carbon cycling - C_130208_EF_MetaG | ecosystem: Environmental > Aquatic > Freshwater > Lake | place: Lake Croche, Canada... | reverse complement strand
CGCCCTGCATATAAGCCAGCCACGTTACCTCGTAGCGTGACTGCATTTCCAAACTCAGCCGATATAGAACGGACTGTCACTAGATCTCCGTCATGAATTTGCTCTGCCAAGCCTTGACTATCTAATTGAAATTCATCCATGGCTCGTATACCACGATCGCGGATGCGCTCAAGTGTCACTTTTTTTCCGGCTGCGACATTAGTTAAACCACCTGAGAGAGCAAGTAAATCCGACAGTGACTCATTTCCCTTTAGCTCATAAATGGCAGGCGTATTCACGCTACCGGCCACCGCCGCCATCGGACCAACGTTTGGGATATAGATTACATCACCTGAAATGAGTGGTACATCTTTGGACTTGTCGCCTTTGAGCAACAGGTCATAAATATCAAATTCCGTCACTACCTGACCAGAACGCTTTAATTGAATGTGACGCATAGAACCCTTGACTGAGGGTCCGCCAGACGCAAACAAGGCGTTCACTAATGTGCTTAAAGAACTCACGGTATAGTGACCTGGCAACATCGCCTGACCTACTACAAAAACCTGAATGGAACGTAATTTTCCTAATGAGACATCTACTTCAAAGTTACGAAACATTTGACCGACAGCCGCCTTAATATGAGGCTGTAAATTTTGATAGCGCACTCCTGCCACACTCACTCGACCTACCTTAGGAATGCTGATCATGCCGTTGCGGTCTACCACCATTTTCTCCATTAACTCTATCTGCCCCCACACATGCAGAATTAATTCATCGCCGGGACCTATTGTGTAATCCGGGGTAACAGGGATGTCGTTGACGGGGGCGAATGTTTTAGCTTCCTTACTAAATAAATCGAAGCCGAACAATGGCAATGTTGCCCCGACGGATTGCGCAACAAATGCTTGAAACTCACTCTTTAACTTAGACTCATCACGACTAACTACCCTCTCTTCAATCGCAGCCTCTCCTTTAGACTCTCTTAAACGATTGCGAAGGTTTGATTCAACTAAGGATCCAGCAGCAGGCCTTACAATATTATTAGTTTCAGGATAAGTATCGATGTTATTTTCAACGACCGCCTCGACGCCATTACCTTTAAATGGCATCAAAGAGAGCCTTGGGTCGATTAAGGAATTATCTGCTGCGTAGGCATTCGATAAATGCATTATTAATATAATGGGGAAAAGTAAACAGAAGTTTTTTTGATTTAAAATCATATATTAAGCCATTATCTAACACATAAAAAAACAGGAAGAATCTAATTTTTTTTAGACAAATTTAAACGTAACACCTAACTAACTATAACATAAATGCTTGTCATATTTATATCTAACAGCCCAGTTAGCGAGTATGCAAGGAATTGTAAGACATTGTGACAAACAACTTTTCATCAGGCTTAAAGAGTTACTTTACTTACAAAAGCTTGCCTAAGCTATCCTTAGTTGAAAGGATGGGATCATCATCAATGGGCCAAAGGATACCAAGCGTTGGGTCATCCCAACGAATGCAATGCTCGTGCGCTTGAGCATAGTAGTCCGTGGTCTTGTATAAAAACTCAGCGGTGTCTGAAAGAACCAAAAACCCATGCGCAAGCCCCTCTGGAATCCATAACTGTCTTTTATTATCCGCGGATAAGATCTCGCCCACCCAGCATCCATAGGTGGGGGAGTCCTGCCGAACGTCTACAGCCACATCAAACACCTCACCCTGGGTAACACGTACCAACTTGCCCTGCGGATTCGGGTTCTGAAAATGTAATCCACGGAGCACACCCTTGACGGATTTGGAGTGGTTGTCCTGCACAAACTTCACTTGTCGGCCAATCGCTTGCTCGAAATTTGCGTGATTAAAGCTCTCGAAAAAAAACCCACGATCATCCCCAAAGACTTGTGGTTCAATCAGATAAACATCGCTTATTGCTAGTGGGGTTGCCCTCATGTTTTTAAAAAACCTTCTCTTTAAGAATGTTTTGGAGGTACCGCCCATAAGCATTCTTCGCTAGAGGCTGCGCGAGCATTTGCAACTGCTCAGCGCCTATCCAATTCTGTCGATAGGCGATTTCCTCAGGGCATGCTACTTTTAATCCCTGTCGCTTTTCAATAGTTGCAATAAACTGCCCGGCCTCCAGCAATGATTCATGGGTTCCAGTATCCAGCCAGGCATAACCTCGACCCATGATCTCCACGTTGAGTTTGCCTTGCTCTAAATACACCCGATTAAGATCTGTAATTTCCAACTCACCTCGATTAGATGGCTTAAGTTCTTTAGCAATTTCAACCACATTTTGGTCGTAAAAATAGAGGCCCGTTAATGCATAGCTAGACTTAGGATGACTTGGCTTTTCTTCAATGCTGATAGCCTTGTTGTTGAAGTCAAACTCAACCACCCCATAACGTTCTGGATCCTGAACATGGTAGGCAAAGACCGAAGCCCCCTCTTCTTTACCTTTAGCATTCACAAGCAGGTGATGGAAATCGTGTCCGTAAAAAATATTGTCACCAAGAACCAAAGCAGATAAATTGTTACCAATGAATTGCTCACCAATTAAAAAAGCTTGTGCTAAGCCATCTGGGCTAGGCTGAATTTCATAGCATATATTAAGACCCCATTGACTTCCATCTCCCAGTAGCTGTTCGAATCTAGGCGTATCTTGCGGGGTTGAAATGACTAAAATGTCTCTTATGCCAGCGAGCATCAACGTTGTCAGCGGATAGTAGATCATCGGCTTATCGAATACTGGTAGCAACTGCTTTGAGACAGCCAATGTTGCCGGATAAAGCCTAGTCCCAGAACCCCCAGCGAGGATAATACCTTTACGATTTTTAGCCATTTTTTTCCACACCATTTGAGTCAATAAGCATCTGCAAGACCTTTGAAACCTCTTCTTGCCATGAGGGCAATGTTAGCATGAAGGTCTCTTTTATCTTCCTTGTGTCCAACCTTGAGTTCAAGGGTCTAGGGGCTGGAAGTGGATATTCAGATGTCTTGATGGCTTTAATCTCATCAGCGGAGATCTTAGTTTCCATGCCCAATTCATTCGCCCTAGCTACCACCATCTGAGCATAGCCATGCCAGCTCGTTCCTCCATCCGTCACCAAATGGTAAGTTCCATATTTTTGACTTACGCCTGACTCAAAAAGCTGCCTTGCAATCTCAGCTGTCACATCAGCCAATAATGCTGCCGATGTTGGTGAGCCTATCTGATCGGAAACGATACTGAGCTTTTCTCGCTCTTGAGCAAGCTTGAGTATGGTCTTTAAGAAATTTCCGCCATGACTCCCAAATACCCAACTGGTTCGGAGGATGATATGTTTTGGTGCATTATTACGCACCGCAGCCTCCCCTAAGGCTTTTGTCTTACCATATACAGATTTAGGATTTACTTCGTCGGTTTCTAAATACGCACTCTCTTTTAAACCATTGAATACATAGTCAGTTGAATAATGGATGATAGGTATATTTTGCCTGGCGGCGTATCGGGCCATCACTTCGGGCGCTTTTGCATTAATAGAGTTTGCTAACGCTTGCTCTGTTTCAGCTTTATCTACGGCTGTATAGGCCGCAGGATTCACTATTAAATCTGGCTGCACCTTATCTAGAAGCTTTGCTATCGCTGATACATCCTGCAGGTCGCATTCATCAACATCGATGCCAACCACAGTACCAAGCGGGGTCAAACTGCGTAAGAGCTCAGAGCCAACCTGTCCGTTTTTGCCTGTGACTAAAATCTTCATAAAAAGCCTTAGCTATATTGCTTGTTGAGCCACAGACGATATTCGCCGCTCAACACGTTATTAACCCATGGTTGATTTTCAAGGTACCAGATCACCGTCTTGCGAATCCCTGTCTCGAAGGTCTCTTGTGGCTTCCAACCTAACTCACGCTCGATCTTTGTTGCATCAATCGCATACCTTCTATCATGGCCGGGGCGATCTTTTACAAAAGTAATCTGTGTTTTATATGTTATGCCATCAACGCGAGGCTTAAGCTCATCTAAAATCTCACAAAGCGTATTCACAACATCCAAATTAGCCTTTTCATTCCAGCCACCTATGTTGTAAGTCTCCCCTAGTTTGCCATCAGCGAGTACTCGGCGAATAGCAGCACAATGATCTTTCACGAAGAGCCAGTCTCGAATCTGCTGACCATCGCCGTATATAGGAAGCGGCTTGCCATTCATCGCATTGAGCAAGCATAGTGGAATGAGCTTTTCAGGAAAATGATAAGGGCCGTAATTGTTAGAGCAGTTTGTCGTTAACACTGGCAAGCCATAAGTATGATGGTATGCACGAACCAAATGGTCGGACGCTGCTTTTGAAGCTGAGTATGGACTATTAGGTGCATAAGGGGTTATCTCGGTAAACGCAGGATCACTCTCACCTAATGTGCCGAATACCTCGTCTGTGGACACATGTAAAAAGCGGAAGTCAGATTGCGCTTTTGCATCGAGCTCAACCCAATAAGCGCGCACAGACTCTAATAAATGAAAGGTTCCCACCACATTGGTCTGAATAAAATCCTCCGGCCCATGAATCGAACGATCCACATGACTCTCTGCTGCAAAGTTGATCACAGCGCGTGGTTTGTATTGTTGAAGAAGTTCAGGGACTAGCTTAGCATCGCCAATATCGCCCTTCACAAAGAGATGCTTTGAGTCATTTTCAAGCAAAGATAGATTTTCTAGATTACCTGCATAAGTCAACAAATCGAGATTAAAAACAGGCTCATCGCATTGAGCAAGCCAATCTAACACAAAGTTCGAGCCGATAAAGCCTGCTCCGCCCGTCACCAAAATAGTCATAGATGCTTCATGCTTTCAATTAATTTTTATTTTAATTATTATACGATAAGCTGATTATTCAAAACATCAATTAATCAACGCTACAATCAATCAACATCATTTAAGCAAAGATAACCATGACCCCAAATCATTTCACGAGAATCACGCAGCGCGGCTTAAGCATTGTTGGCCAAATCGTTTTGATCATCATTGCGCTTGCAACCATATTTGCTGTGTTTCAAGAGATTACCCACATCTGGGAAGCCAAAGCGCTGACAGTTGGTGACTTACTCCTGATGTTCCTTTACCTAGAGGTGATGTCGATGCTGGGCCACTACCTCGGTTCCGGTAACCTACCTGTTCGTTATCCACTCTACATCGGCATCATTGCCTTAGCGCGCTTCTTGGTGCTTGAGATTAAAGAGCTTGATGCTTATCGGATGTGGGCATTGTCAGGCTCCATCTTGCTGATTGCTTTAGCAATTTTGATTGTGCGGTATGGTCACGTTAGATTTCCATACACTGATCACTCAGATTAAGTTAATTTAAAGAAAAAGGCGACCACGCGGTCGCTTTTTTTATTTTAAAAATTACTAATCCCAGTAAACTTCTTAATATCTCTGAGTTGCCTTTTAGTTGGTCGCCCAGCCCCTCTCTCACGCTTGGCATGGTCCGCCTCTTTTGTAACAGCGGCATTATATCTTTTAACCGCACTCTCTGGCGTTTCATCATAAAGCAGGGCAGCCTCTGGCGCGCCCCTCCGCGTGACTGATAAGGCCTTGACCTTGACCTCCATATCGAGCTCTTTACGGCGAATATGAATCAATTGCCCAACTCGCACCTCCTTTGCGGGTTTAACCCGGCCGCCCTCCACATGAACTTTACCACCATCAATCGCATCGGTTGCTAGGCTTCTGGTTTTATAAAACCGCGCCGCCCAAAGCCATTTATCTAAACGACATTTCCCATCATCACTTTGATCTATCGCCATACTTAAAATTAACGAGGTTGATTTAACTGAATTGCACGGTTATGTTGCAGTGCCATGCGGAAGGTTTCGAGGTGATGCTGTGCACGACCAAGGACTGAGTTTTCAGCATAACGATTTCCTGACCAAGTACCCGATGGAACATCAGTTAAGAGCTCAATCGCCTCAAGCACATTATTCACAGGATAAATATTGAACTGGCCTGCCTTAACCGCATCAATGACCTCATCCTCAAGTAACAAGTGTGCGAGATTGCGACTAGGAATTAACACGCCCTGCTTGCCATCCAAGCCGATTGCCTTACAAATTCGGAAGTAGCCTTCAATTTTTTCATTGAGACCACCGATGGCCATCACCTCGCCGTGTTGATTCATCGCGCCAGTAACAGCGAGGCCTTGTTTAATCGGCACACCGGATAAGGCTGAAAGTAAGGCATAAAGCTCAGCACATGAGGCAGAGTCACCTTCCACACCATAATACTCTTGTTCAAACACCAAGGATGCAGTGAGTGATAAAGGCGTCAAACTACTAAAGCTTGCTGACAGCCAGCTGCGCAGAATCATCAAGCCCTTATCATGATTAGGGCCTGTCATTGCGACTTCACGATCAATATTAATAACCCCCTCGGCACCTGCATAACACCTTGCCGAAATACGGACTGGTGAACCGAAGCTCATGTCACCCAAGTCGATATGCGTCAGGCCATTGATCTGACCAACTTGCTCACCCATCACATTAATCATTACCTCGCCGTCAATCATAGATTCGCGCAACTGACGCTCAGGGCTATTGTGGCGCATTCGACGGGCATCTAAAGCAGATTGCACATGAATAGCTGAAACGAACTCGGAAGAGTCAATATTTGCCATCACAGCACTTTCTAGTGCTAACTTTTCGAGTAATGAAAAGCGCGTCCCAATCCGCACTTGGTCGTCAATGGTACGATGCATAAATCGAATCAGTTTTACAACTGCATCGGCAGCAAAAGGCTTTAATGCATATTGGTGGCAGAATTTTGCAATTAGGCCAGCAATCGCTAAATAAGACGACTGGTTAGCATGCATGCTCTCCACAAAATCGACTTTAATTTGGAAGTAACGCGCAAACTCCGGCAGCTCATCCTGTAAGGCGTAATATTCCTCGCGGGTTGCAATCATCACCAACTTCACATTGGCCGCCAATGCCTCTGGCGCAAAATGAGTCCCAGCACTTTGACCAGGGGTGCCACTTGACTCCTCAATCTGGATTGAGCCATTGCGTAAGAAGCGATGAAGCTTTTCTAAAATTTGAACACCTGATTGCTGATCCGCGTTGATATCACGCAAATAAAGCATCAAGGTACCACCATGCGCTTTAAGCAAGTTACCTGCACGAAGGCGCATGAAGTCTGCAGCATTACTACTGCTATCGGCACTTTCTAATCCACCAAAGAGTGAGCTAAAGCCAGGATCTTCATCAAAAATTACTGGCGATCCTAAATTTGCATCAGAAAGATAGGCCGCATTATCCACCATTACATTGACACGGAAACGACCCAAGAAGCCTTCAAGCAAACTCTCATTTTCAGGGCTTGAGCCTTGATTAAAAATTTCAATATTTTCACAAACATCGCGCATCAAGGCAGCTAGATAAAGATCAAACTTCAGCAACTCGGTCATCGCAAAGGGACTTGCATCGCCCTTCACAATCATAATCAAACGGGCAAACTGTTCAGTAAAAAATGCTTCTAGCGCATGCTTTAACTGCTCTGCAAGTTTGAGTTCCCCGCTAGTGATGCTGTCAGTTTCTTTTGGCTCGGCGTCTTTATTGGCGGGGGGTTCAGGCCTTGCTTCTTCCTTAGCCGCAGTCTGCGCGATCAGCGCAGGAATGAACTTAATCATTTGACGAATAAACGCATCCATCTCGACGCGAAGGCGGACGCCATGACCAGCATTCAAGTAAAGCGCGAGCGGTTTTTCGGGGGTTTCGAAGTGGTAAAGCAAGACTAAGTCATGCGGCTTAGGACGATTAGCGGAAGCAACTTGAATCGCTTGCAAGGTTAAAGACTTGCGACCACTTCCAGACTCACCCAGCACTAACATATTAAAGCCCGGCTGAAAAATACTTAATCCAAAATTAGTCGCTAGCTCAGCATCAGGTTGCCCTATCCATTTAGGAAAACTATCAAGATTCAGCATAGATGTATTTGCAAAGCCAAGATCAATCGCCTGCAATGGAAGATTAAGTTGAGATGCTTTTAAGGAGGGTGCCATTCAGTATTTTCTAATCGTTAATTGTATTTATTGTTGCCAACGGCTTCGGGCTTGGTCATCAGAATCCTTCGCTTCCACCCAGCGTTGACCATCAGGCGTTTGTTCTTTTTTCCAAAACGGTGCTTCTGTTTTTAAGTAGTCCATGATGAACTCACATGCAGCAAAAGCGTCTTTGCGATGCACTGAGGCGACCAAGACCAACACAATCTGATCTAGCGACCTCAACGCACCCACACGATGAATGACCAAGGTATCAGCAATCGGCCATCTACCTTGCGCTTGCTCGACAATACCAGCAAGTGACTTTTCAGTCATCCCTGGATAATGCTCCAAGGTCATGGCTGTCACATTGTCGCCATCATTTAAGTCTCGAACTTGTCCGACAAAAGAAACAACTGCGCCAATATTAGGGTTAGTCCGTCGCAAGGCATTAATCTCAGCACCCACATCGAAATCATCAGTTTGCACGCGCACCGTCATAGTCTTGAGTTAGCCGCCTGTCACCGGGGGAAAGAAAGCGACCTCATCACCGTTTTTAATCACGGCATCATTCTCAACCAAGGCATGGTTAATGGCCGCGCGTATCGTTTGCTGACCATTAAATAAATTTGCCCAAGCCTCGCCTCGCTTTGCTAGATGAAGCTTAAGTGCAACAATGCTACTCACATCGGCAGGTAAATCTATCTCTTCAGTCGAGTAATTAAGTGACTCTTTTAATCTTGCAAAGTAAAGTACGGTAATCAATTAATCAGCACCCATGCCATCAGCATCCACAATTTCATCAATTGGCAATGCTAACGAAGCCGCATCGCCCGCAAGCTCTACGCGCTCAATTTGCGAAAAGCGACGCGAAATTTTCTGACTGGTTGTTTGTACATCCAGCGCATCTTCATGTGCCAATCGAATATGATCGGCTAACTTTTTCATGCGAGTATCAAAGCGGCCAAACTCTTTACCCAACTTGCCAAGCTCTTCTTTAATGATATGCACTTGCTTGCGGGTTTCGACATCTTTTAATACCGCACGTGCCGTATTGAGCACAGCCATCAAAGTAGTTGGAGAAACCACCCATACGTTTTTCGCCATCGCATAATCCACAATGTCACGATGATTCGCATGAATTTCGGCAAACACAGCTTCGGCAGGAATAAACATCACTGCGCCATCAGAAGTCAGATCGGCAATAATGTATTTACTCGCAATATCATCCACATGCTTTTTAACGTCAGCTTTGAACTGACGTTGCGCGGTAATTTTTTCAGCATCCGTCACGCCGCTTTCGTACATACGATGATAATTTTCAAGTGGGAATTTTGAGTCCACGGCCACCATGCCAGTAGGCTCAGGTAAGAATAAAGCACAATCCACGCGGGTGCCATTAGGCAGAGAGTACTGCATCTCATAAGTGCCATTAGGCATTACGTTTCGTACCAAGCCCTCAAGTTGAACCTCACCAAAGGCACCACGTGAACGCTTGTCGCCAAGCAATGCTTGCAAGCTCACCACATTCGTTGTTAAGCCATCAATCTTCTCTTGTGCTTTATCAATGGTCGCCAAGCGTTCCATCACGCGCACAAAGGTATCATTGGTTTTCTTAAAGCCTTCATCTAAGCGCTCGGTCACTTTACCGCTAATCTCTTCTAGGCGCGTATCGACAACCTTACTTAGGCTTTCAATGCTCGCGGTCAGTTGCAACGTAGCATTGCGCATCGTAGCCTGTATAAGCTCTTGTTCAGCCTTACCCTGCTCTGCCAATGTGGTGTGGAGTTTTTCGATAACGTTTTCACGCGTTTGTGCCAAGCTAGCCGTTTGAGCTGTTTGCAAAGCCTGCATCGCTTCGCGGGTTTGGGCTAGTTCTTGGGCAACTGCAGTTCTTAGCCGCTCGCTAGACTCTTGAGTCGATGCATTCAGCCTATCCCCTAATTTATTAAGTCCATCATTTAAATCGAGCAGCATCGCTCTATGCTTTTCTTCAAGCTGAACAAGCAATGTGCTTTCTGCGTTTGGCTTACTTGCAGATTGACGCAGCAACACAACTAACAATAGCAGTGCAAGGATTGAAGTGATGAGTGTTAAGGTTTCTAGCATAAGCGCAATTATACCCCAAGCAATCTTGTCTCACTTGATGCATCAAACTTGGTGCATCACACAATCCTGAAATATTGTAAAATATTACCCTTAAGCAATACCATTATAAAATATTTTGAGGATACCTTCGTGAACATTCACAGTCATATTGTCGATTTAGCTACCCCGACCGGCGTCATGCGCACGTATGTGCATCGCCCTGCTGGCGAAGGTGCCTATCCGGCCATTTTATTTTATTCAGAAATTTTCCAGCAAACTGGCCCTATTGAACGTGCAGCACGCTTTATGGCTGGCCATGGTTATGCGGTAATTGTGCCTGAAGTATTCCACGAACTTAACCCAATTGGCACTGTACTTGGCTATGACGACGCAGGCCGTGACAAAGGCAATGCTGACAAAGCTGCCAAAGACGTGCAAGGCTACGACACAGACAACCAAGCAATGATTGAATTTATTAAGAAACAAGCTTGGTGTACAGGTGATATTGGTGCGATGGGTTTTTGTATCGGTGGTCACTTAGCTTTCCGCGCTGCGTTGCAAGCAGAGGTTAAATCAACCGCCTGTTTCTATGCGACTGATTTGCACACTCAAGTGATTCCAAACAAGCCTGGTCAACACAGCATGGAAAACTTGGATAAAATCAAAGGCGAATTGCTGATGATTTGGGGCAAGCAAGATCCGCATATTCCAGCGGCAGGACGTGCACAGGTGTATAGCGACCTTAATGCAACCGAACTTAAATTCACATGGCATGAATTTAATGGTCAACATGCGTTCATGCGTGATGAAGGTGAACGTTACGATCCACAGTTAGCTTCAACTGGCTATCAGTTAGCACTACAAATGTTTGGCAGAACCCTGCGCTAATTGAGTAAAACAATAAGCAATAAAAAAGGAGCCAAAGGCTCCTTTTTTATTGCTTAAATAGTCTATCTAGTCAACAAAGCCAAATCGGCTTTCAAGTCTTCAACATGCTCCAAGCCTACAGCGATTCTTACCAAGCCATCCGTAATACTCGCTGCAGCTCTAGCCTCAGCAGTAACACGACTATGCGTCGTCGTCGCAGGATGGGTAATCGTACTTTTTGCATCGCCCAAATTAGCGGTGATTGAAATCAACTTAGTCGCGTCAATTAGCTCCCATGCTGCCTCTTGTGAGGTTTGGCCCGACTTAGGCTTTACTTCAAAGCTTACAACTCCGCCACCACTCACCTGCTGCCTCATCGCAAGCGCATGTTGTGGGTGGGATTTAAGCCCTGGATAGAAAACACGTGACACTTTTGGCTGGACTTCTAGCCAAGTGGCCAAAGCCAAAGCATTCTTGGCATGTGCTTCCATGCGTATAAATAAAGTCTCTAGTCCTTTTAGGAAGACCCAAGCATTGAATGCGCTCATAGTCACACCCGCTGTTCTTAAAAAGCCATAAACAGGTTCCATATGAACTTTTGAGCCCAGCACGGCTCCGCCTAAACATCTGCCTTGCCCGTCGATATATTTGGTCGCAGAATGAATAATGATGTCTGCGCCAAGCTTGAGCGGTAGCTGAATGGCTGGCGTACAAAAGCAATTATCTACCACTAATAACGCGTTGGCATCATGTGCTATCTTGGCCAAGGCAGTAATATCACAAACTTCGGTTAATGGATTCGATGGTGTTTCTACAAAAAATAATTTGGTTTTAGGCGTGATCGCGTCTTGCCAATCTTTTAGCTCAGTCAGTGATACAAAAGTCACTTCCAAACCCCAGCGCTTGAGAATATTACTAAAGAGCTGAACACTCGTCCCAAAAATGCTGCGAGACGCCACAATATGGTCGCCAGCATTACATAAGCCCATCACGCTGGCCAAAATTGCTGACATGCCACTTGATGTTGCTACACATTGCTCCGCGCCTTCCAAGGCCGCTAGCTTATCTTGAAACATCGAAACAGTAGGATTGGTAAAACGTGAATAAATATTGCCAGGCTCAGTACCACCAAATCGGGCAGCAGCGTGCGCAGCACTTTTGAAGCGAAAGCTTGAATTCAGAAACAAGGCTTCTGAATTTTCGCCAAATTCTGTCATTTGATTGCCCGCACGCACGCCAAGCGTCTCAGGATGCCATGCTCGCTCATCAAAACCATTTAAATCAATATTTGTTGCCATCTGATAACCTCTATCTGTCTCACTTGAGACATAAAAAAACCCGTTTCGCGATGAGGCTAAAACGGGTTTAATGATACTAGCACTCGCTTTAGCTGAATTTATTGAGCGCCCGCAAGCTGAGACATGCCTTTAAGCAACTCAAATCAGCGCATTTCCATACTATCTCTCAAGCTTAATGTCGTCAAGCAAAGGAGATAAATGTCTATTAAATAGCCTCTTCCTCGTGCTCTTTTGCATTCACAAGATTTAAGTCCATCTGCGTGATTGAATTAGCTGGCTTTTTAACCTTATCGCCATCGCCACGCGCACTCTCAATTGCGGTCAAATAAGCTTCATTAATATCGCCAGTGACATATTTGCCATCGAAACATGAGCAGTCAAATACTTTAATTTTTGGATTACTTAATTGCACAGCAGACACTAAAGCATCAAGATCCTGATAAATCAACGCGTCCGCACCAATTTCTTTACAAATCTGCTCATCAGTTCTGCCGGTTGCTAATAATTCATTACGTGTAGGCATATCAATGCCATACACGTTTGGAAAACGAACTGGAGGCGCCGCTGAAGCAAAATAAACCTTATTCGCACCAGCATCACGTGCCATTTGCACGATTTGTTGTGAAGTTGTCCCACGTACAATCGAGTCATCAACGAGCAATACATTCTTGCCCTTAAACTCCACGCCAATTGGGTTGAGTTTTTGACGTACCGATTTTTTACGTAACGCCTGGCCAGGCATAATAAATGTACGGCCAATGTAACGATTCTTAATGAAGCCTTCACGATAAGTCACATTCAGTGCATTCGCTAACTGTAATGCACTTGGGCGACTGGTGTCGGGGATGGGAATCACCACATCAATTTTCAAATCTTCCCATTCAAGCTTAATTTTTTCAGCAAGGCTTTCACCCATGTGCAAACGTGTTTGGTAAACAGATACACCATCAATTAATGAATCAGGACGTGCTAAGTAAACATATTCAAAAATACATGGTGTTAATGCAGCATTCTCGGCACATTGCCGTGAGTAAAAATTACCATCCATGTCAATAAATACAGCTTCGCCAGGTTCTACATCGCGCACCAACTTAAAGCCAAGCACGTCGAGTGCTACACTTTCAGAAGCGACGATATATTCCACGCCTTTTTCGGTTTCCAATTTACCAATCACCAAAGGACGAATACCATGCGGGTCACGGAAAGCGAGCAGTCCGAAGTTTGCAACCATCGCAACAACAGCATAAGCACCTTTTACACGCTTATGCACGCAAGTCACCGCATCAAAAATCATGTCGGAATTAAGCACTGCGCTGTGAGCGGTTTGCTCAATTTCGTGCGCCAGAACATTCAACAACACTTCAGAATCTGAATTAGTATTAATGTGACGTAAATCCTGACGGAACATCTCTTGTTTTAATTGTGGCGAGTTGGTTAAGTTGCCGTTATGGCCAAGAACAATGCCGAATGGAGAGTTCACATAGAAAGGCTGCGCTTCAGCGGCTGATGACGAGCCTGCAGTTGGATAGCGCACATGCGCGATACCAGCATTACCTTGAAGACTACGCATGTGACGTGTTTGAAATACATCTTGTACAAGGCCATTATTTTTGTGCATGTAAAAGGTATTGCCATCGCAGGTCACAATACCTGCCGCATCTTGACCACGATGCTGTAGCACCAACAAACCATCATAGAGCAACTGGTTAACTGGGTTTTTACCGACAATACCGATAATTCCACACATTGTTTATTTTGCCTTTGTAACTAAAAATTCAATTTTTGACATACTGCTATAGATAGACTTCGAGTGAACATTCTACAATGAGAGTCGCTGATCAATACTACATTATTTAAGAATCAAACTTTACGCGATCAGCGATCGCTTTGGGCATCCAAGGCATTGCACTAAGAACCATTGCTTCCAAGGGAGCACTCAAGATCGCACCTCGCCATGCGGCTTCTTTAGGCAAATCTGTTAGGCCACACAAAAAAACAATCACCCCCACAACCATCACACCACGCAATGTGCCAAATATTGCCCCTAAACCACGATCAATCCAGTTCAAACCAACCTTTTGGAAAATTTGAGAAAGCGCGATCGCAAGCAAGCTACTAATTAGCAAGGTAGCCAAGAATAAAATGATAAAACCAGCCAAATACTGCAAGGTTTCTGTAGGAATCGCTTTAGGCAGCAAAGGCGCTAATTCTAATGTGTATGTTTTTGCCACAAAAAAAGCAACCACCCAACCAATGAGCGCAAGCACTTCCCGCGCAAAGCCACGCATCATACTAACAAGAATAGATAAGCCAACAATTGCTAGTGCAATATAGTCAAAGCTAGTCACTAATTATTCACCAGTATGGCGGCTAATTTCAGCGACTTTAGTTTAGTCAATGCTAAATCAGCCTCTTTTTGAGTGGTAAAAGGACCAACTCTTAATCGAGTTTTTTTGCCTTTTGATGTGTAAATCAATTCGCTTTTTGAATTGAGTCCCTTATCGGATAACTGCACTTGCATTTTCTTTACGTTTTCCGGGTCTGAAAATACGCCGATTTGAAGATAAATACTTGCCGCACTAGAAATATCTTCCGCCTTTACATCAGCCTGAACTTTCTTAGGCATAGGTTCTTCTTTTATTGACGCTTTGACCTCTGGAGGAGTTGCGACAGAATTGTTCTCAACAACTGCGGTTTGCGGTTCGATAGGCTTAGCTTGATTGGCGGGCGCGGGGTGAGTTGAAACATTACTAGCTGGCACTTGGTTGTCAGTTAGGCTACTATCCACTACAGGGGCATTCAATGCTGACGAAGGAAATGCGCTAGTCTTTTCGGGCTGGTCTTGACTGACAGAACTCGCTTCTGGCTTAGTTTGAGACTGATTATCTTGGCTTGGAATGAATATTACCACATCTTCTTTAGGAGTTTGCGCCAACCTATCTTCAAGCAAGACAGGCAATATGACAATCATCAGCAATACCAGCGCTACCGCTCCTACTAAGCGTCTTCTTGCACGCTTTTTGAATTGGATTTCCTGCTCGGCCTGAGATTGCAGGTTATCTTGCGCCATTGTTGATCGTCCTATTTTTAAATGTGGCTGTTAGCAAAGCACGCATCACTTCAGCGACCGTGAAAAATGATCCTAATATAATAATTCTATCATTTTCATTAGCATCAATACAGGCTTGATCATAGGCATTTTCAACGCCATCAAATAATCGAATTACCGCTTCAGGCAGCTCTGCATTGACGAGCTGTTGAATCATCAGTCCATCAGCACCACGAACATGAGTAATGCCTGCCACATACCACTCATCAATTTCACCAGCAATTGCTTGGATCACACCCTTAATATCTTTATCGGCCAACATCGCAAACACAGCGATGGTTTTTCCTTGTGTAACCGTACTCATAAGATTGGTAGCTAATGACTTCGCCGCGTGCGGATTATGAGCCACATCCAAAATTACATCTGGCTTAGATGAAAGGTACTGATAACGACCATGTAATCGCACCGTCAATAACCCGTCGCAAATAGCGCCTTTACTCACCGGCAATATTGACTGCAATGATTCAATCGCCGTAATGACACAAGAAGCGTTGTGTAACTGAAAATCCCCCACTAGCGCCGGCATTGGCAACTCATCGAGCGCATATTGAGTACTTGAATAGCGCCAGCAATCTTCCTGACGTTCTAATTGAAAATCTTGCTGAATAAGCTTAAGTGAAGCACCAATATTTTGTGCATGCTGAATTAAAGAGATTGGTGGAGATAAGTCTCCACAAATAGCAGGAATATTTTTTCTAAATATACCCGCTTTTTCAGCACCAATCAGCTCACGCGTATCGCCTAAAAACTCCATGTGGTCTAAATCAATACTGGTCACAATAGTGCAGCTTGGTTCAAATGCATTAACAGCATCTAGCCGCCCGCCCAAACCCACTTCAAGTATTGCTATATCGACATTTGAAGCGCAAAAGTGCCACATCGCGGCCAAGGTACCAAATTCAAAATAGGTGAGTTGTATTTCTTGTCGTGCAAGTTCGATCGCTTGAAAAGCGCGGATTAAATCCTCATCGCTCACTTCATGGCAAACAATACGAATACGTTCGTTGTAATGCAGTAAATGGGGAGAGGAATAGCTTGCAACACGATAACCAGCAGCGTGGTAAATGTGTTCCAGCATGGCGCAGGCTGAGCCTTTGCCGTTAGTGCCAGCCACGATAATCACAGGGAATTGGTATTGAAGGTTTAACCGTGCCTTGACTTGGTTGACTCGCCCCAAGCCCATTTCAATATCTTTGGGATGAAGCGCCTCAATATAATTAAGCCAGTCGTTTAAATCAAAATCAGCAATAGACTTGGCTGAAAAATCAGGGTGCTCAGGCAATTTAGTTTACGTATCCGTGAATCGTCAAAAGTAGTTAATTAGGCCGCAACAGGCAACTTCATTAAATTAGCAATTAGCACAGATAATTTATCACGCATTTCACGACGATCAATAATCATATCAACAGCGCCATGCTCCACTAAAAATTCAGCACGCTGAAAGCCATCAGGCAGGGTTTCACGCACCGTTTGTTCAATCACACGCGGGCCAGCAAAACCAATCAAGGCTTGTGGCTCAGCAACAATAATGTCACCCAACATGGCAAAACTTGCTGAAACGCCGCCCATGGTTGGGTCCGTTAATACAGAGATATAAGGCAATCCAGCTTGGCTAAGTTTAGTCAAAGCGGCACTTGTTTTAGCCATTTGCATCAATGAAAATAAGCCTTCTTGCATCCGAGCGCCGCCACTAGCTGATACGCAAATAAAAGCGGATTTGCTATCAATCGCTGCTTGTACACCGCGCACAAAACGCTCACCAACCACCGAGCCCATAGACCCGCCCATGAATTTAAATTCAAATGATGCTGCAACGACAGGCACTTGCTTAATGCTACCTTGCATTACAAGCAATGCATCCGTCTCACCCACTTCACTTTGTGAGGCTTTAATACGATCAGCGTAACGTTTAGTATCTTTGAATTTTAAAGGGTCAATAGGCTGGACTTCTGCGCCAATCTCAATACGGCCCTCTTCATCAAGCAAGATCTTTAATCGATCTCTTGCAGAAATACGGTTGTGATAATCACACTTAGGACATACTTCAGCGTTGGCTTCTAAATCTGTACGATATAAAACGGAATCACACTTTGGACACTTACTCCAAAGCCCTTCTGGCACATTCTTCTTGCTTGGGCCAATTACTCGATTAATTTTTGGTGGTAGGATTTTTTGTAACCAACTCATTGCTTATTCCCTTTTTCTCGTTTGAACGAGTTATTAATATCTATTAGGCATCAATGGCTGCACGAAGCTCTGCCATCAGGGCCATTAAGTTTGCCACCACGTTATCTGCATTTGACTTTTCAACCTCTTGCACCATGCGGCTTCCCACGACTACTGCATCTGCAACACTCGCTACCGCCTTGGCTGTTTCTGCATCTCGCACACCAAAGCCAACACCGATAGGTAAGTTAGTTTGTGATCGAATCGAGGCCACGCGATCAGCAACCTCAACAATATCTAAGTTCTGAGAGCCAGTAACACCCTTGAGTGATACATAATAAATAAAGCCGCTAGCTTGATTAACGATAATATCAACACGCGCTTTATCTGTGGTTGGAGATAACAGGAAAACAGGATCAATATCACGCGCTTTAAGCATCGCATTAAACTCAGTGGACTCTTCCGGTGGGTAATCAACCGTCAACATGCCGTCAATGCCCGCATCTTTGGCAGCATCCGCAAACTTCTCTATGCCCATGGCTTCAATAGGATTGGCGTATCCCATTAAAATAATGGGAGTTTTATCATCTTGCTGACGAAACTCTTTGACCATTGCAAGCACATGTCGTAATCCAACTTTATGCACAAGAGCCCGCTCACTTGCACGTTGAATGACCGGACCATCTGCCATCGGGTCAGAAAAAGGAACGCCCAACTCAATTAAGTCGGCACCTGCTTTGACCAAGCCATGCAGCATCGCAACAGTTTGATCGGGATGTGGATCGCCCGCCGTAATAAAAGGAATTAAGGCTTTTTTGCCAGATTGCTTAAGTGTTGCAAAAGTTGTTTGAATACGCGACATAAGATTAAAGAGTAATTCCAGAAAGTTGAGCAACAGTGTTCATGTCTTTATCACCACGACCTGAAAGGTTAACCAAAATAATTTGGTCTGGTGACATGGTCTTGGCCAGCTTTTCAGCATAAGCCAGCGCATGACTAGACTCTAATGCAGGAATAATGCCTTCGGTACGACACAAGCTATGAAAAGCAGCCATGGCGTCATCATCCGTAATGGCAACATACTCTGCACGCTTGATGTCTTTGAGCCACGCATGCTCAGGACCAACACCTGGATAATCCAGACCTGCTGAAACTGAATGGGTTTCGATAATTTGACCATCTTCATCTTGCATCAAATAGGTACGATTGCCGTGTAATACACCCACGGCACTATTCGCGGTGAGAGGCGCAGCATGCTTACCTGTTTCAATACCATGGCCAGCTGCTTCAACACCAATAAGCTTCACGCCTGCTTCATTAATGTAAGGGTAGAAGATACCCATTGCATTTGACCCACCACCAACACAAGCAAGCACTGCGTCTGGTTGACGACCCACGATTTCATTCATTTGAATTTTTGCCTCCACGCCAATCACGGCTTGGAAGTCACGTACCATCATTGGGTAAGGGTGTGGACCAGCTACGGTGCCGATAATGTAGAAAGTGTTTTCAATGTTGGTGACCCAATCACGCATTGCTTCATTGAGCGCATCTTTCAGGGTTTTTGAGCCGCTTTCAACTGGCACAACAGTAGCGCCCAAAAGCTTCATGCGATAAACGTTAGGTGCCTGACGCTTGATATCTTCAGACCCCATATAAACAACGCACTCGAGACCTAAGCGAGCAGCAATAGTAGCCGTAGCCACGCCATGCTGACCTGCGCCAGTTTCAGCAATTACACGTGGTTTACCCATACGTTTTGCAAGCAAAGCTTGACCAACCGTATTATTCACCTTGTGAGCACCAGTATGGTTCAAGTCTTCACGCTTCAAATAAATTTGCGCGCCACCAACCTTATCGGACCAGCGTTTTGCATGGTAAATTGGACTTGGACGACCAACGAAATGTTTGAGATCATGCGCAAATTCCGCTAAGAACTCAGCATCATGGCGATACTTCTCGTACATCAAACGTAGCTCTTCAAGCGCCTCCACCAATGTTTCAGAGACAAAAATTCCGCCGTAAGGTCCAAAGTGACCACGTTCATCTGGCATATCATATAGTTGCATTACTGACTCCTCGCATGAATGCAGCTATTTTCACTGCATCCTTGATCCCTTTATTGATTTCAACACCACCGCTTATATCGACCGCATAGGGTTGAACTTGTTCAATCGCCACACCAACATTTTCTGCATTTAAGCCACCCGCCAACACAACTGGTAAAGGTAAATTTTTAGGGATTAACGCCCAATCAAAAACTAAACCTGTGCCGCCAGGAACCCCTTCAGCGAAAGCATCTAATAAAAGTGCTTTTGCATCCGCATAATCATATGCATATTGTAACAAATTTGTACCGTTTTTAACGCGAATTGCCTTCATATAAGGCCGTGAATATTGACGACATGCAGAAGGAGTCTCATCTCCATGAAATTGAAGTATATCCAGCTTGACTGAGGCAAGTACCTCTTGAATAAATGCAGGCTCAGCATCCACAAAAAGACCAACAACGGAGACGAAAGGCGGGACTGCGGAAGCAATTTCAGCCGCTTGCACGATGGTGACGTTACGGGGACTGGGCGCGTAAAAAACTAAGCCAATCGCATCCGCACCTTGCTTAACCGCTTCAAGTGCATCTTCAACGCGAGTGATCCCACAAATTTTTACACGAGTTCGCACAGATAAAAAGAATTTAATATTAAAGATGATAGCGTAACCGAAACCCGTAAAACTGTCACAGCTTAGTTGGTGCTTGAGGTGAAAAACTGAATATATCGCCGAGTTGAAGGCAAGTCCCAATGCGCTTCATAGCCTACCCCTGTCAAATACAAACCATCTGGCGAAAAGGTGGGTGGCGACTTGGTGCGATCACGTTGTTGCAATAAAGTATAAATGTGATCAGGCTCAAAATTTCCTTTACCTACATAGACTAACGCCCCTACCATATTCCGAACTTGATGATGCAAAAACGCATCACCCGAAAAGTTAAATACGATGCAGTCACCATGTTTGTTTACTTCCGCTTGATAAAGCCTTCTGACAGGCGATTTCGCTTGGCACTCAGAAGCACGAAATGCACTAAAATCATGCTCACCTTCAAAATATCTAGCCGCTTCAGCCATTTTATTGACATCCAGCGGCAGATGAAACCAACTAGACTTACAAGCCATTACAGCCGGCGCCACCGGGCCATTGTATAAAATAAACTGATAGTCTCGACGTCGAGCTGAAAATCGCGCATGAAATTCGTCGGATACTCCCTGCGCCCAAAGCACGCGTAAACTCATCGGCAAGTTAGCATTAATCCCTCGCACCCAAGCACTCAGTGGCCGAATTGTCTCCGTGTCGAAGTGAACTACTTGGCACAAGGCATGAACGCCAGCATCGGTGCGTCCAGCAGCTACAACGCTCACCTCATGCCCGGCCATTTCAGACAAAGCACCTTCCAGCCGATTTTGAACACCGCAGCCATCAGGTTGGGTCTGCCAACCACAAAAAAGATGTCCATCATACTCCAAGGCCAAGGCGATTCTCATCGTAAAACTCCAACTGAGACTCCAAGCAAAGCGCCCAGCAAAACAAGCATAAAAGCGAGACAAAGGTAATCAAGCTTTGAAAAAGGCGTATTTTCAAGATGAATGATTTCAAGCTTGGCCAATTTCGTAGCGTCATCAAGCAAAGCTTCAAATCTGTGGTGCCAACCCAAGCTTATTAAGGGCATGCTCGACTGAGGATTGGCATTTTCAATGTATTTTAAGGTGAGATATAGCCTTGCTGTAAAACGCTCACATCGGATACCCAATACCCCAAGCGGCCGAAGCAAATGGTAAATTCCCACCATTAACTTTTCCTGTGTTGCAGAAGCCATCAAGATACTTACACCAGCTAGCACCATAGCGATCCTAAAAATCTGCATAAAACCAACTCGCAAACCTTCATAGGTAGGCATTAAATCAATCGGCCAACCATGAAGGTATTCACCAGGCGTGGTAAAGGCATAAATAAGCCATATAGAAAGAAACAACCAACGCATGCGCAACATCAACTTGAGAAAACGATTGACTCTAAAACGTATGAGTCCGATTGAAAGCAATAGAAATAAGATGGCCAGACCGTTAAATGAAATTAACGGGATAGAGACTGTCATCAATATCAATGCCAGTATCTTGACGGCCGGGTGCAATCCCGCTGAATCGAATAAAAAAGCCGGACTAGATCGCCCGGCTGATTTGAGAAGTTGTTTCATTAAGTCAGGCGATCCATGAGGTCTTGAGCACGAGCACGCTGCTCAGGACCACCTTCGTTAATGGCTTCTATTAATAATGCAAGTGCGCCTTTTTTATCTTCCATATCGATATAGGCCGCTGCAAGCTCAAGTTTCGTCGCAACCTCCGACGACTCCTCAAGGTTCAATGTGTTAATTTTGGTCTTACTCGACCTGATCGGCTTGCCTACCGATTTTGATATGGTTGATCGCGGCGAAACTTTGTCAGACTTCGGCTTTACATTTATCTTTAGCAGATTTGATAAGTCGCCATTAAATGCATCTGGGATAGGTGCCGCTTGAATATCTGCCACAGTCAACTGAGGTGCTGACTCAAAGTCTAAACTAATGTCTGTCAAATCCATCTCTAGCGG
>Ga0114958_10001063_pt1 | contig 22152 bp, 19 predicted proteins | sample C_130208_EF_Meta_FD_89577 | JGI IMG/M metagenome (GOLD analysis project Ga0114958, IMG submission 89577) | Freshwater microbial communities from Lake Croche, Canada to study carbon cycling - C_130208_EF_MetaG | ecosystem: Environmental > Aquatic > Freshwater > Lake | place: Lake Croche, Canada... | reverse complement strand
TTACTTCTTTTAGTTGAGGGACGCTTATCGCAGACAAGTACAGATACTATCTAGAGCAAGTTCGCATGAAGAAACTGTCAAAGTCGCTTGGCGAAGAAGATGTTATTAATTTTGATAAGGTTCTTTATTTAACAAAAGAGTTCAAGGAGAAAACGGCAGAAGGAGAGGTTCTTGACGAGCTGAACATGAAAAAAATGTGTTGCAGGCGCCACTTCTTAACACACGTCGATATTGATTAAATTGCCAACGCGTTAGTATTGCGCAACATACATATACTACGTTAAAATTCAAATTCAAATTCAAATTCAAATTCAAATATTTTTTATGCAGAATCGCCGATTCATAAATAATATCTCATTCTATAGTATATCTATCCATGGGGACGAGACATAAAACGAGGAAAAGTACGGCTGGCAAAAGTCGTAGGCGAACATACAACATGAAAGGTTGTTCTAAAAAATATTTAGCCAAAAAATCTAGGTCCAGGTCCATGTCCAAATCTAGGTCTAAAAAGTTTATGAAGCTTTCAACCGAGCATCAACCATTTGTAACTTATACGGGAGGCGGAAGCAGCAACTGTAGCGGTGCGGATTTAACTAATGCGTACCCCGCAGAGGGACCTCCCGCCGGAGGATATGGTTTTTTGCCCGCATCAGTTCAACGCGGAGGTAGTTGTGGTTGCGGAGGAGGGCCCATGTACGGAGGAGCAGGAGGAAACTTATACGGAGGACGACGACGACGCGGTAAAAACAAAGGAGGAGGGTGCATTGGATGCATGGGTGGAGGAAGCGGAGGAGTTTTAGCAGGTGGGGAGTGGACTTCTAATGCCAGCACTTGGCCTGGAGTAAGCGGTCAGAATACAGGAACTCATTACCCGATGAACTCGTACAACAACGACCCTCAGCTTGCGATGATTGCTACTGGAGCCCAACCTCCATTCAGCGTAGGAGGAGGACGTCGCCGACGCCATAAAAAACAGCTTGGTGGTGGTTTGATTGATTCACTGTCATACAATATTGGTTCTGCGTTCAACACATTTCGCGGTCTCCCACAAACGTCCCCTGACCCTATTCCGTTCAAAGGACAGTTCCCAAACAAGGATGACATGGTTATTGTTAAATAATAAATTTCTTTTTTTCTTTTTATAATTCATAACAACCAATGGCGTTTCCCCGTTCATTAAAAGAATTGTGCAAGCCAGCACTCTTGTATTTCGTAATCTCAATGTTATCGATGGCAGTGTTATTGTTTCAGAATTTAGGAAACAATGGGGTTTACAATATAGGATGTTTCTCGTGTGATGTACCAAACACAACGGTCGTTTTCATCGTCAAGCTGGTTTATATTCTCTTCTGGACGTGGATTCTCAATCTGATGTGCAAGGATGGTCACTCGGGGATTTCGTGGTTCTTGGTCTTGCTTCCAGTGATTCTGCTGTTTGTTATGATAGGAGCGATGCTACTCGCTTGAACCTAGTTAATTCTTGAAAGGTGTAAATTAAATACTGGAACAAAAAAACATTATATAATATATATTTATTATACAATGCAAAAAGAACAAGTCAAAAATGGTTATTCATACGAGGTTAATGGGTGGAAGCTCGTATCTATCAAAGGAGAGGCGAAAGAGAGAGGCCACGCATATGGGTTATTGTGCGCCAAGGAGTTTAAGGAAATTCAGAGAACACTCGAATTCAACGTGTATCAATCCAACGGACAAAAATGGGATTGGTTCATTGAAGAAATCAACAAGGATTTCAAGGAGATGACGAAACGAGATTTCAGGGAGTATTATGACGAGATGGAAGGTATTGCCGAAGGATGCGTCGCAGGAGGAACCAAAACGACCATCGACGAAATCATTGCCTGGAATTTCTATTGTTCGATGCCTTACTGGTTGTCGAGCAAGACGGGTGGGGGTGCGAAGGAAGGTGGTGGAGGGGCAAGCGACCGCTGCAGCGCCTTCATGGCGGTAGGTGATTGGACAAAAGATGGCAAAATCGTAACTGCTCACAATTCGTTCTGCGAGTTCATCGACGGTCAATGCTCGAACATTGTGCTTGATTTGACCCCACCCGAAGGAAAGGGACACCGGTTCATAATGCAAACATCTCCTTGCTGGATATGGAGCGGCACAGACTTCTTCGTATCAAAATCAGGCATCATAGGCACCGAAACAACAATCGGTGGATTCTCAAAGTACGCCAAGAAGGTTCCGGTTGGGTACAGGATTCGCAATGTGATGCAGTATGGAAAAACTCTCGATGATTGTGTTGATATGCTGCGAAAGGGTAATTCCGGCGATTACGCGAACTCTTGGTTGTTCGGGGACACCAATACTAATGAGATTCTGAGGATTGAATTGGGGTTGGAATACGACAATGTCGAGAGAACCAAGAACGGGTTCTTCATAGGGTTCAATGCGACATATGACCCGAGAATCCGCAACCTGGAGTGCAACAACCAGGGATTTTTTGACATCCGCAGACACCAAGGCGCTAGGTACGTGCGTCTTAGCGAATTAATGGACAAACACAAGGGGTCGATAAACATTGACGTTGCAAAGGCTATTATTTCCGACCACCACGACGTCTATTTGAACAAGGATAGTCACCCCTGTTCGAGAACTGTTTGCTCGCACTACGATTTGGATGCGAGAGAGTACATGTCACAGGCTGACAGACCGACGCCATTCAAGCCCCAAGGCGCAGTGGATGGGATTGTTTGCGACACTGCGATGGCTCGCAAGATGTCGTTTGCTGGTAGGTTCGGCAATTCTTGCGGCATGGCGTTCGACAAGGACAAGTTCTGCAAGGAGCACATTCAATGGTCAATGTTCGCACCTTACTTGAAAAGTAGGCCGTCGCAGCCCTGGACAGACCTAGGGGTTATGGATGGAGTTGAACTTGGACTTGGAGAGAAAAATAAAAGGGGGACTAGAAGAAGAATAGGAGGAAATGCAAAGGGTTCTAGGAAAAGAAGATAATTAAATAATTCAATCAAACAGCTTTTCGATATTATGCAATAAATTTATGTTTCTAAGATTACTTTCCTTCCATGTGACCCTGTAGTATTTACCTGGATTGGCGAGTATGCCCATCAAAAGTTTTATGTCGTTATCACAATCTCCTGATAACGAGATAGAGCCCTCGATATATTTATCAACGTGTTTAGCTCCAATATAAATCGGCGTGCAGTTGTACATGACAGGCGTCATTATTTTCTCCGACACGTAATGGTCGCTCTTGAAATTCTCAATTGCAACCGTATATAAATAATCCTCGTACGGCTCAGATTGAATAAATTCACCCTTCACTCGAGAACTTTTGTTTTTGTACTCACCGCTGCCGCGCCCATAAATATCAATCGCCAAGTTCCTGGCGACGATTCGTTCAACAAGTGCATGTCGATAAGTGTGACCCGGTGCGAATTTCTTGTCGCTGAGAACAATTGACATAATCCTGTTTTTCATCTTGATTTCAGCAGGTGGCCTGTCAAACCACATGTAAGCAAAGTGACCAATGAACGGTGCTGGAAGGTTTCGTTTTTCACCAATAAAATATTTACCAATATGCTTTGATGCGTATTCAACAAAAGCAGGCGTTATTTGGAGAAACTCAAATGGTTCGCACGCCAACCCAAGTACATTCTTCTTCGGGATTGTCGTCAGCTCAGGCGTAGCCTTGTTCAAAATGATTGCGTGGGTGTAATCATTCTTGTCTGTGAAATAAACTGCCTTGTCTGGTCCGTAAAAATCACACTCCAGTGCGTTGCACGAATACTCAAACTTTTGCTTGCAAGTAGTGCTATCGCAGAAATCAGAGAAAAACCTTATTATCATTGTAACAGCAGGAAGATTGCAATTGTTGCGGTGCGTCATCGTGTAATGGTTGTCTTGTCTTGGGTTAGAACAAATAAAGACTTTAAATTATTGTCTTTACATATTGATGTTATCATTTTACACATCAATATACTATAATCTGGGCAATACTACAATTTCCTGTATTTTTATTTTGTATTGCGTTTCTTTGACTTTCTTGACTTTCTCGACTTTCTTGACTTTCTCGACTTTCGTGATGTTTTATTTCGTGGTCCGCTTCGTTTTGCGCCACCTCGTTTTGCGCCACTTCGTCTCGCAAAGGACGGGTCATCTCCAAGATAACGCGTCGACTGAGATGAAGTTTGCTTGTATCTATATGTTAAATAACCGACTGATGAAGCTGTTAAAGTGGATGACCAAATAATCATTAAATATGCGTTTTGAAGACCCATAGATTGAGTTCTCATTTGTTGTGTCATTTCATGCAGCAAATCGTTAGTATGCTTTTGAAATAATAAGGTTTGCTGATTAATGACGCATTCGTTCGTAGCGGCTGTATTGAAAAATAATTTTAAAGCACCGTCTACCAACCCCATATAACCCGGTAGCTTCGTTATACAAACCTCCTTCGCTTGTTTTTGAAAATCATCGAATGTAGAAGATATAACATCTATTGCTTTAACCTTGAGCGTTTTATCCACATCTGAAACAATATTGGAACAAACCTCCGTTATTACATCACACACGTAAGAAACAACCGTCATATTATTTTGTGGGACTGAGTCGATAGTTTTTCTTATATTGTCTCGCAAATATTGGGCCAACTCAACATGAGTTTTACCTGTTGTATCAAATAACACTTGATTTAACTGCAACAACGCAAGAAACAACATAAATATACCACATAACGCTATTACGATAGCATACAAATCTGCTCTCACCATCTTTCGGTTGCCTTCCATGATAACTTCGGTTTCTTCCCTTCCTCCTCCACGTTGATTCTGCGGCATTGAAAAAAGTATCGCCTTTACTAGGTTCTGAAATTTAACCTCGCTAAACGTTAAACCAAGTTCATCTGATTTTTTTCTGAGCATTTTACTATTTTGGTCGATAAATGCTCTCTCGTCATCTCGCAATTCTGCTAGTTCAGATGATTTCAACGCATTAGCAAACCTATTGAAAACGCTGTCAACGTCTGATTTTGTTATATTTTCACAGTTTTTTTTTGACATATCTGTTTTAATATTTGTGAAGAAGATTATTGTTAATTTTTGCTTCCTAAATTGAATGATACAAATATACTGTAAAAATACATTATAAAAAAATATGACTTATAATATAGATGGAAGACATATCTTGGAAAGTAATCGATAAATATTTCACAGATAACCCGAACATATTAGTGGCGCATCATTTAGACTCGTACAATGATTTCTTTAATGGTGGCATCAACAACATTTTTCGTGAAAACAATCCAATTCGATTCAGTGAACGCGAAGAAAAGGATGACAAAGGAATGCGGAACGAGTGTCTTTTGTATTTAGGTGGTAAGGACGGGTCGAAAATTTATTTCGGAAAGCCCATCATTTACGATGACAAAAACACGCACTACATGTACCCAAACGACGCGCGGCTCCGCAACATGACGTACGGCATCACCATACACTACGACGTTGATGTGGAATTCATCTACTACGTGAACGGTGTAAAAAAAGAGGAGTCGAAACGTCTCGAAAAAATATATTTGGGGCGTTTCCCCATCATGCTCCAGTCCAACCTGTGCATACTAAAATCGCTCAACAAGGAGGTTCGCTTCAACATGGGAGAGTGTCGCAACGACTACGGCGGATATTTTATTATCAACGGGAAGGAGAAGGTCATTTTATCACAAGAAAAATTCGCGAACAATATGATGTACATCAAGGCAAACGGAGACGACGACGTGTACAGCCACTCTGCCGATATTCGTTCAGTGTCAGAAGACGCGTCCAAGCAAATTCGCACGTCTGGCGTCAAGATGGTTGCACCCACGTCCAGCTACACAAATCAGCAGATAGTAGTCTCCATCCCAAACGTTCGAAAACCCATTCCACTCTTCATTCTCATGCGCGCGCTAGGCATCGATTCTGACAAGGACATTATTCGCACTTGTTTGCTGGACCTAGAGACAAATAAATCGTACATTGACCTGTTTATTCCTTCCATCCACGATGCCAACATGATATTCAATCAGCCAACTGCACTTGAGTATATTGCGTCGTTCACGAAACGCAAGACGGTCGCAAGCGTGTTTGAGATACTGTCGGATTATTTCCTCCCGCACGTGGGAGAGATGAATTTTCTAGACAAGGCGTATTTCGTTGGCTACATGGTGTTTCGTATGTTGAAAGTGTACAAGAAGGAGGAGCAGCCGACAGACCGCGACAACTTTCGCTTCAAGCGCATCGAGTTGTCTGGTTCTCTCATTTACGATTTGTTCAGGGAGTACTATTTGATTCAGAAGAAGAACATTTGGCTGAAAATCGACAAGGAGTATTACTTTGGCAAATCAAAGTATGTCGATACTAGCATTGACCTCGCATCGGCCGTCCGCGGCAACGCAAACGCAGCAAACGCAAACGCAAACGCAACCGCCGACGATAACAGGTACAAGAACAACTTCGTCGGACTCATTGACAATAACTACAATGATTTTTTCAAGGAGCGCGAGGTCGAAACGGGATTTAAAAAAGCGTTCAAGGGAAATTGGGGCTCCATCGAACACACAAAACGGGTTGGAGTCGTGCAAGACCTGAACAGGCTCAGTTGGAATGCGTTCATGTCACACTTACGGAAATCGAATTTGCCGCTTGAAGCAAGTGCAAAAGTTGTCGGTCCGCGCCATTTGAATGGTTCGCAGTGGGGCATGATTGACCCGCTTGATACCCCCGACGGGGCCAACATTGGTCTTCACAAACATTTTGCCATAAGCACTCATGTTACAAGTGGTTCATCGCCGTTCCCCATCATAAACTGGCTCAGAACAAACACTCCAATGAAGCTGGTAATGGAGTGCAGCCCCGAATACATTTCTGTGAGCTCAAAGGTGTTTGTGAATGGCAATTGGGTCGGAGTGACCGACAGCCCTGTAGAACTTGTAAAGGACATGAAATTGTACAGACGAAACGGAATAATCCCTGTTTTTACAAGCATTTCGTTTGACTACGAACAGAGCGAAGTTTACATTTACACCGACGCGGGCAGGTTAGCGAGACCCGTGTATTTCATAGAAGACAACAAGGCGAGTTATGAAAGCGAGAGCTTCAAAAAATTGCTTGACGACAAGAGTAATAACAAGAACAATGGTTTTACTTGGGAGCAAATTGTGTCCGGGTTTGGAAAAAAACTAGACGATGGCTTCTCAATAAAAAACAATAAGCTCTACAACGTGAATGCGTTGTACGAGTCTGACAAATCCTTTGACAAGAACAAATCAATAGTCGATTACATTGACGTTGCGGAGGAAGAGCGGTCGTTGATTGCTATTAATTCACACGACTTGAAGAACTCAAAGTATTACACGCACATTGAAATTGACCCTTCTCTGATGTTGGGGGTTATGGGGAATCAAATCATTTTCCCTGAAAACAATCCGTTTGCCAGAAATTCGTTCTCGTGCGGACAGAGCAGGCAAGCGGTGTCGGTCTATCACTCGAATTTCCACGTTCGAATCGACAAGATGGGGGTTGTTTTGAATTACGGTCAAATTCCCCTGATAAAATCGAGATATACCGAATACATTAATAACGACGAGCAGCCATATGGCGTCAATGCGATAGTTGCCATCATGAGCTATACCGGGTACAATGTGGAGGACGCCATTCTCATCAACGAAGGCGCTATCAATCGCGGACTTTTCCGAACAACTTATTACTCAATGTACGAAGCAAGGGAGGAAAGTGCAAACGTCTCGGGAACAACCAACTCTAAGTTCGCAAACGTGCAAAAGTATTCAGTCGCGAAGCTCAAGCCGGGATACGATTACGGTATGTTAGACGACAGCGGAATGATAAAAGAGAATACTCCCTTGAATGACAAGATAATGCTGATAGGGAAAATCACGTCGGATGTGCAAAACATCGACTCGTGGACCGATGATTCAGTGAAACCCAAAAAGGGGCAGGTTGGGTTCGTGGACAAGTCGTTCATCACCCAAGGAGAGGAGGGGTTCAATATTGCCAAAGTCCGCGTGCGCGAGGACCGCATCCCTGCACTCGGCGACAAAATGGCATCCCGCGCAGGACAAAAGGGCACAATTGGATTAATCATCCCCGAGGAGGATATGCCCTTCACGTCTGATGGGCTTCGCCCAGACCTCATCATCAACCCACACGCTATACCGTCGAGAATGACAATCGGGCAATTAATCGAATCGGTACTCGGCAAGGTCTGCACGAATTACGGCGCATTTGGTGATTGCACGGCGTTCCAAATGAAGGGTAATCAATACGACACCTACGCGCCAATGCTTCAAGCGGCCGGATTCAACTCCACAGGCAATCAACTGCTCTACAATGGCATGACGGGTGAGCAAATCAGTAGCGACATATTCATCGGCCCCACGTATTACATGAGGTTGAAGCACATGGTAAAGGACAAAATAAACCATCGCGCACGCGGACCGAATGCGGCACTCACTCGCCAGCCTGTTCAGGGGAGGGCGAATGATGGTGGTCTGCGCATCGGAGAGATGGAGCGCGACGGAGTTCTTGCACACGGAATGTCGTATTTCTTGAACGAATCATTCATGGTGCGCGGCGACGAATACCAAATTGCGGTGTGCAACAATACTGGGATGATTTCGATTTACAACGAGGCGCGAAATCTGTTTTTGAGTCCCTACGCGGATGGACCGATTAATTTCAAGATGAATCCTGACGGTACAATGAACATTAAGAACATTAGTCGGTTTGGAAGGTCGTTCAGCATAATTCGCATTCCGTATTCACTGAAGTTGCTCATACATGAGCTGCAAACTATGAACATTCAGATGCGCATCATAACAGACAGCAATGTCGACCAATTGACGAGCCTGTCGTACTCCAACAATGTCAGTAAGCTGCTGCACGAGACATCAGATGATACTGCTGCTTTGCTGAAGAAAGTCAGCGTTACTATGGGAATAAATAGTCGGAAAGATGTGAATGAAGTTGCAGTCAATCGCCGGTCAGAAGAAAGAGAAGAGAGAGAACAAGAGGAAGACGACAGCTGGGGTACCGAAAATAAGAATGCTTTTGAACCAACGTCACCCGGTTACGCTCCTACGTCGCCAGAATACGCACCCACGTCACCACCGTATCCTCCCGAGTCACCCGGATACCCCCCTGCGTCACCAGAATACGCACCCACGTCACCACCGTATCCTCCCGAGTCACCACCGTATCTTCCCACGTCACCATCACCTGAAAAAAATGTCGAGGAACCAACATCTATTTTAGACGTTGAAGAAGAACCCGAAGTCGTCGAGGAAGAAACCAAAGAAGGGTCGTCTGATAAGAAGGAAATCATAATCAACATCAAGCCGCCTGATGAGGAGCAGTCTACTAATAGTTCTTCCAAGAAAATAATTTTATAAATTTACTTAAAAAAATGAGATAAAAATAAATTGTCATGTTAGTAGTATATATATAACATAACATGACAAGCCGCCAAATTATTCCCCTATCAATATCCGCGGTGTTCAAGTCGAGAAAAATTGTCCTGGAATTGATGGCCAAACAAGGGTACAACACCAGCGAATATGATGGCTTTAGTATCAACGAAGTAAACACCATGAGCCAACACAACCAACTCGATATATTGATTCAGAAAAAGGAGGAAGACCCGGACACAAAGTTGCACGATAAAATATATATTCGATATTACATTGACAAAAAACTTGCCCCGCAAAACATTAATGACATGATAGATGACCTGTTCCAAATAGAAGAGACGTTGAAGAAAAACGACACGCTGTTCATCATAATCAAGGATAACGTCTCGGAAGCGGTGACGAACGAGCTTAAGCACATCTGGGAAAAGGACGGCATATTCATAGTTGTTGAGAGCATAAAGAGACTTCAGTTTAACATACTTAACCACACCCTTGTTCCGCCGCACCGAGTCATGTCTAATTCAGAGGTCGCAGACATTATGAAAAAGTACAATATTACAGACATTGTTCAATTTCCGGACATTTCGAGATTCGACCCCGTGGCGCGCGTGATTGGCCTTCGGCCTGGTAAAGTATGCCACATCGTGCGACCCAGCAAGACTTCTGTCACAGCCGATTATTATAGAGTATGTGTATAATATAGAAACAACTTAAAATAATGTTGATACTACTAGTAATAAAATGGAATTCGATTTGCCAGCAGAACATGGGTTCACAATCTACAGCAAGAGCGGATGTATCATGTGCACAAAAGTGAAGGATTTACTTAAATCGAACGCGCTGACTTATATGATTGTCGATTGCGACGACTACTTGATTGAGGAAAGAGACAAATTTTTATTGTTCATGAAAGAGCTCGCGGGGAAGGACGTGAGAGTATTTCCTATGGTATTTGACAATGGAAGCTTTGTCGGGGCATACAAGGAAACATTCGAATGTGTGGAGAAAAAGATGAATAAACTGGAATAAACCTTTGCAAAAGGTTGAGCCAAAGAGTTAGCACCTATTTTGCCCTCTATTTTGCCCATATATTTTGCCCTCTATTTGGCTCAACCTTTTTCAAAGGTTGATTTCAAAGGTTGATTTGATTAGAATAAATTTACTTGTATATATTAATAATGACAGATTATGACAACTTATCAAATTTACCGACTCCGGAATCATTCACTCAACAAATCCAAATATCAAAAGGTAAATTGACTGGGATTTTAGACGATTATAAAAAAGCATATGTTAATTCTAACACCGACCAAAACAACAATGAATACAATACAACGCATGGAATCAACAAATCAAATGTAGATGCGCAAATTGCAGGAATGACTTCAATAAATAACGAGGTTTTACGTGCTATCGGTGCATACAATAGTAGTTTAAAAGACGTAAATCAAAAAATTGTAGAAGCAAAAATTGTTAATTTAAGTTTAAAACTGAAGCTCGGCAACACGAGTAATCAGTTAAACGGAGCCGGTCAAATGATTGGTGATTACAGGCTGTTGTACGATATTGCGTATGTGAGAAACTGGGCACTGGGATTGAGTGTGGTATTCGCGTGCATTGTGACATCTATCATATTTTATGTTCCTCGTGGTATGAAGCCTGCTATGGTGACACAATCCGAATATGACAAGTTGATGAAGAGAAACAAGGAGTTGCGATTAGAAAACCTGACGAGACCAAATAGAATACCTAGTTCTAATTATAATTATAATTCTAGTTATGATGATAATATACGGCGAAACAGAGCAGCTGTTCTTGAACAGCTTCGTCGTCAAGGGACGAGACCTCAACTCCGTCGTCCTCAAGGTCGACGTTAATATTGATTTATTTTAGTGAATCTTCCACAACTCTATTTAGTAATACAAAACAAAGTCTAGGATGGCCTTGTTTTGTATTTGTTTTCTTTCAATATATATATATATGACGACTGTTCAACCGGATATATCTAGTAAAATAACAGCATACCAGACAAAATTAGCAGATTATAAGAAAGCACAAGCTGATTACTCGGCATCTTTAACTGCGGGAACTAGAACATTTGTAAACAAGTTGGACTATTCAATTGACGGAACTCCTATTTCAAGTAGTACACTACAAGATGTTGCTGCATGCAATTCCGCCTGTGTCGCTGCTCCTTCTTGCAAAGGTGCAACATTCACTTCTTCAACTAAAAATTGTCAAACCGTTAGTTCAGACGTAACTCTAAATAGTTTAGGTAAGTCTATTGGAAATTACGCGATTATACCTGATTCGCTCGATAAATTGTTGACTGTTCAACAACTGAATAATGATTTAACAAAGATGCTTGTCGAAATCAAAACAGCAATTATGGCAGGCGAACCATCTTATGATACTAATAATACAGTCCGAAACACACAGAAGGAAACTCTTACAAAAAAATACAATACACTACTAGATGAACGAAAAGTTATTGATGCAGAAATAGCAAATTTTAGAGATGCCGAAGACAAACAAAAATCGTCTGGATTGATTGTCAATAAAAATTATTACACATATTTAGGATTAACTATCGTCGCCGTGATAATTCTAATTTTGTTGATTTACATTGTTGTTAGTTCATCCTCTCCATCTTCTTCTTCATCTTCTTCATCAATGATGTCATCAATTCAGCGCGGCGGCAAACTGAACAACAAACCATACTTTTTTGTTTTCGGGGTAATAATAGTGAGTAGTTTGTTTTTTCAAACTAACAAATACTAACTAACAAATACTAATAAATAATATAATTTTTTGTATTCAATTATATTAATGACATCCGAATTACAAAAAACATATTCTGACGCTTTAACCGAGATTCGTACTTTAGAATCGAATCTCGCGAGTAAGTCAGCTCAATACGATGCAAGGGTTCAACCAGGTAATTCGTATTTCAATCAGGACATTAAATTTTCCAACAATATATTTGCGCATGTAACCAACAAGGGTGTTGTTAAGAAGTATCCGGATAGTCCCCCAACTGGTATTAATTTTGTATCGCTCGATTTACCATGGCTCCCTGCATATGAAACTCCAAATGTCCAAATACCTACATCGCCTCCGTTGATAACAGGAACTCCAGTAGGTTCATGGTACAGTGGGTTTGAAGGTGAAAATGTCTACGTAAACACGATAATACCCGACGCATCGTCAACTTATAAAGGATGCAAAGTTACAAATGACTCCATAAAATTCATTGGTGGGGGGCCAATGTCTAGTTTAGCAAATGGCACGTATACATATGATGCATGCAAGCAGGCTGCTATCAACGATGGTTACAAGTACTATGGAATTCAAAATATTAACGCGGCGGGAACAGGTTTCTGTGCAGTGACAAATGATGCCAAGTATCTTAATGCATCGGAAAGTATAACAGACGAACGTCGCCCTATTTATACTATAGGTGGGGGTGGTGCAGTTGGCAACATCTTAAAATTAACAGATGCTGGACAGTTGATTAGTGTAAACATGAATAGCGAACTTGTATCAACATATGTTAAAACGTGGGACGTACCCCCCGCCAAGACAACAACACAATTGGCTGTTTATCCGAGCGAGTTTGTTGGATGTTACGGACTGCCAACGCCAGCGACTAACAAGGGTCAGATGGTTAGTTCAAGGACCCCTTCGTCATGTTATACAATTGCAAAAAATGGTGGGTACCCATATTATGGAATGCGAAATGGGGTAAAGGATAAGTCTGGAAAAATACTCACAGCCGATATGGTTCTAATCAATAAAAGCGAACTCAAAAATTATACGCCGTTAGACCAAAGTAAGTGTTATTATGATGGGACATATTATATTGGTAATAAAGATTCGACTGCAATTTATACTGGCAGGAAGAACATTCCAAATGTTACTGTAACCGAAGTAAGAAGTTATTTTTTATTGGTGCAAAACGACGGGATTCGCATTTACAGGGGAACTCCTACTAATTCAAAAGTTATGGGTCCTGGATGGGTATTCAATTCAACCAACAACGAAAATTCAAAAACGACATTTATACCGCAAAATACTCCCCTGTTGCCAAATCCCAAGTTTGCTGCTGCGAAGAGTAAATATGGTAAGAATTATCTCGTGGCGGGTCAAACACTTGCGGCTGGAGAATTCATCGGTTCGCCCGACGGTTCTCTCTATTTGCTCATGGACAGCAATGGTGTCTTGTCACTCAATACATCGGCTAGTGTACCCAATTGCAAAAAACAACCGAGCGGAATGTACGGTGGTGGAGTCGGTGCAAATGCAATATACGAGCTGGTGAGCGGGCCCGGATTCAGAGGTGAAATTGGAAAGCTCGGTTATGTTGATGAAAACTCTGGAATGCATCTCTACGCGAATGACGAGACTGATTTTAGCAACACTTATGCCCAATTCGACGGGTTGAATAGCTCGGTAGCAGACATTAGTAGTTTGTCGAGTGTATCAGACCCCAATGTTTGTCAAACGGAGTGCAACAATAATGCGAAATGCGGCGCAGTTGTGTATAACACATCTACAAAAAATTGCAATTTGAAAGGAAGTGATTTTACAAGTGCTGCTACAACCACGGACCCAACCACTAGTTTGTATATCAGAAATAAACAGCCTACGACTCTTCCATATGGCATTTCAAGCAATGTTAATAATATAGATTCTATCAAGTTTCGCAATTACAATAATGGCGGTGTTTACGGAAACCCGAAGGTCAACGCAACTAGTGTTGAACGCTCTGCATTAGACAATGCCGACACAAGAGCAAAATTGCTCTATAACCAATTGGCCGGCGTCAAGGAACAGTTTGATAACATGACAGACAACATCAATGGAATCAATACTACAAACAGTTCAATTAATTCGAATCATGCCAGTATAAATTCAAATGCTGCTTCTTATAAGTTAACTAGAGAACAGGCGGAAGTCTTTAAACAAAATGTTAAACAAGGAGACAATATAGTGAAGGATAGTAATATTGTAGTCTTGCAACGAAATTATAATTATATGTTATGGAGTATTTTAGCAACTGGCGCGGTTTTAGTGTCTATGGCGGTTGTTAGAAAGTAAAAAAATCATATGTTGGTAATTGAATAAAAAAAGAATAAAAACCGAAAAACAATGTTGTATTATATAATTATCTTGCTATAAATTATATAATATGAGCGGTAGTACCAACAACAACAACATTACATCAACAACTTATACAAGTATTCAGAATGATATTAGTAGATTGACAGATTATCGCACGCAATTGGAGGATACAATCAGAACTGATACAACCTTAACAGACGACGACAAAGTCGATTTGAATTCGAAACTAGCTGAAGTAAATACGATGCTTACAAATACACAAGGCCGGTTAGCCGAACTTGGTACTCTATTTAGTAACTCGTACACACAATCGACCAATGTTTTAGCCGACCAATTGCAAGCCCAACAAATTGTTGATGGAGAGCTTGGTAAATCTCTTGCAAACTTGGGGTTGTTGAAAGACAATAAGTATCAGAAAATCAGACAGGTTGAAATCAATGATTACTACGGTCAAAAGTACGACAATCAATCGCAGTTGATGAAAATCCTTATTTACATGTTGGTTCCAATAATTGTTTTAGCAATTATGAACAAACGGTTATTTTTGCCCGACAACCTGTATTACATTCTCGTGGCAATCATTCTTCTTGTTGGCATAGTCTTGTTCCTGAAGCAACTGAAGGATATTCTTAGTCGCGACAATATGAACTACCAGGAACTTAAGTGGAATTTCGACCCGAGCAAGGCCCCTCCTTCAAATGGTAAGAAGACTCCTAACCCGTGGGGTTCTCTCGGATTAAGTGGAATCGGCACGTGTGTAGGTGCGGCTTGTTGTGTCGAAGATGACCAAGAGTACGATGCTGAAAGTAACAAGTGTGTGACCATGGATAAACTTCAAATCGAATCGTTTACCATGTCTCCGTCTCCTTGGACGACTACTGCAGGGTTCAAAAAGCCGGATGTTACTCTTGAAATCGACGGAGGAGTCCAACCGTACAGCACATCTGTTATGCTCGAATCGATGGTTTAGGTTTAATAACCGGGGGTTAAAAATATTTTACTTGTATAATATAGCAATAGTATAGCAATGGTGTTTGATGTAAATAAACTAAATGCATTAATAGAGAAGGCGTCGAATGTGTTATCGTGTGACGCCAATTGTCAGAAAAATGAGCAAATCGTCGCACTTCGCCAGAAAATAAAAGAAGCGGTTGACAATCAGACAAACGCATCTCAGAACATTGATAATGCAGTAAAAGATTATATTATCTATAGCAAAGGTGCTCCGGTTTTCAAGACTTATGAATCGGAAAGTTTGAACACAGATGCTGATTCCAATGCTGCGGATTACCAAAAAAAGTTTGATACTCTTGTCCAAGAAACCACGACTAATCTTGATTCGTATTCGACCCTTCTCTTGAACTACAAGAATGTGAACAACTCATATCTAATGTACACGGATGAATACATACGATTGCTGAAACAGGTGAATGAAATAACTGGCGATGTTGATACAAACAACAGAAAAACGTACTACGAAGACGAGAACATCAAGTCGCTTGATTACTATTACTCGATATTTAGGCTTGTTTACATCATTGTGGTTTGCGTTTTCATATACTTGTTTTTCCGAGGTTCCTACTCGGCATATTCATTCTGGCCAAAGCTTATCGTATTAGGGTTGCTTATCGCGAATCCATTTTTTGCTACTAGATTGTTGACATTCTTCATCAACTTGTACAATCAGATTGTTCAAGTGTTGCCTAATTTACCGTATAAAAAAACAGTTTGAATACGCGCCTTTTATCTTATTATTTTGCTGCGAACAAAATAATAAAAAATATGTATATATTCCACAAACCCTTTGGCGCCATCATTTCACACACCATTTGGCGCCACCTTTTCCAAAGGTGACAGTTCGTCTACTTCATCCCCCTGGTCTGGGTATTTCATCTTAACTCCTGTCCAGCAAGAGTTCATATTCACGCCGAATTTCTTGTCCATGTACTGGTACAGCTCTTGCCCCTTCGGCATCTTGCGACCACCCTGTTCTTGAAGGAACCACATCTTGAATTGATTCGCCACCTCATTCTTCTTGATTTTATCAGTTGCAACTCCCGTCTTCTCCATGTTCTCCGCAATGAATGCGGAAATATTGTCCTGACCCTTGCGGTACTTGTTCGACGCGTTCATAACCACATCGCAATCCAACACAATACCTTGGGTCTCGAATGCGCGTTTCACCAACATGCTCGCAAACACCGGTGCAAACATCGGCAGCTTCTCCTTCAGCCCCTTGTCTTTCAAGAACACGAACTGCGTGTCGTCCGTGTGCTCTTCACCCTCGTCGATGAATTTCGACAAGAAGTCCACCTTGCGAATTCGCCTCCAAGTGCCGTCGTCGTTGCTCTCCACATCAAACAAGTTGTTCGTGCACACGACCAAATTGAACTGCGGTTCGAATATCTCGCTCTCTTGGAACAGCGCCCTGGCTTGAACAGGGTCGCCTCCTGTTAGCTCTTTCATTGTACCTTCGTTCAGCTTCATGCCCTTCGACGGCTCCTGCATAACCGCATAGCGAACACCCTTCAGTTGGATGACCTCCGATGATGTGCCGCCGATTGAGTTTCTCTTTTCGGTCACCATCGTGATTGGAATTGTGCCCTTGTATTCTCCCAATGTGTACGACATCAAGTCCGCGAGAATCGATTTGCCGTTGGACCCGCTGCCGTGGTAGACGTTGAATGTTTGATTTTTATTGGTGCCTATCAAACACGACGCCAAATGGTCCCACATATACCTGTTCAGGTCAGGGATGGGGAACAATTTCTCCATGAATGACATTATCTCCTCTGCGATTTGTTTCGTGGCTTCATTATTCGCATCGTATTCTGCGTAATTGACTCCCGTCGTCTTGGTGATGTAATCCTGAGGATAACCGTCTCTGAAGATTTTCTGCTTGAAATCGACGACGCCATTACTGAAGCACAAGAGATGCTTGTTGGTGTCCATGTGCTTTATGAAATCACCGTCGTAAAACAGCTCCATTGCTTCGCGAAGAATATTGTTCTTGTCGTTCGTTCTTTTTAGTTTGACCATGATTTCCTGGACATCGCGCATCTGCTTCTTAATGTACTCGGCTCTGTCGTCGGTTTGCTCGTATTGCTGGTATTCGTTGTGCAGTATATCACACTTGTTAGAGAACAGCACATACATTTCCGTCGAGATTGCCATCCTCAGCGTGATGCCCTTGTCGGTCTCCCATCTGTGGTTTTTGAACGTGTACCAAATGCCCTTGCCCGAGTAACTCACGCACACGAACTTGTCATTGTACATGTGTTTGAGCACTTGCGCCAGGTCGAACTCTGTCTTGGTTGCAAGGCACTCGTTGATGAAGTAGTCAATCGACGACCTTTTCACTTCTTCGTATTCCGCAAATGCGTACTGTTTCGCCCAGAAGATAATTGACCTTTTGGTGATTGCTCCATTCTTGGAGTTTTTGAAATACTTCTTCCAATCGTGGTACAGGGTTGGGATGTCCGCGTAACTGAAGTCCGACGCCTTGCTTCGCAGCATTACCCACGACAAGAATAGTCTTTCATCAGCGTCTTTGAGCGCGAATGCGACTTGCCTGTTCAACAAGTGAGACCCAGGTTCATAAAACCGAGCAGGCAGTATTTGCGCGTACTGGTGCAACTCCTTCAGTTCATATTCGTCATGTTTCAGCTTGCCTATAATCAGACTCATCGCGCGCTCAAGCGTCTCTTTGTTTGTTATGTCATTCAAGGAAACGAACGCCTCTTGTTCGTTTGATTCGTCGTCTTCTACAAGTAAATTTACCCTTGTCCTGCTAGCCGGCTTCTTCATCTTTGGCGCCTTTGCTCGTCTGTTGTATTCGTCAATTATCTTTGGGTTCATTTCGAACTTCGGGTTGTTTGGATTTTGAACGGACAGACGTCTGAAATTCGCCTTCAGGTCAAAATCCTGTGTTTTCAATTCGTCCATCATGAACTCGCCATCTCGCTTATCAAAAGAGATGCGGAAATGTCGCGTCAGTTCGTAGCACTCGTTTGCGGGTTTTCGCGAACCGTACAATTGCCAGTTTGTAGTTCCCTTGCTGATTCCTTCGTCAAGCACGGACTCCCACGTGTTAATCAGCGGCAGTTCCCATACTTCGGGAAGCTTCTCTATTATCTTCTCGCGTATCATAAGTTGAATCGTGTAATCGACCTGCACACCAATCAGCATGTGAATTCCGTCCTTCGTCAGTGTTTTGTCGGAAAGACGATTCACGTTGGGCTTCTCGAACAGGAACACGTCAAATGGTTTGTTCTCTTCGAACACGTAGTGAGATTTGAGCTCCTCCAAGTACAACAATACCATGTCTTCCACGTGTTCGCTGGTGTGTTGTTTCTCTTCCACGTCGTGATGATATCTGAAGTCGAAATCGACCGCCATTGTTCCCGCATTTTCCATTTGTTTTTCTGTTAAATATTCTTTTCTTTTCTTCTCAAACACATTCTCGTAGTAAAATTTATAAAATGTCGGCAAGTCTTCGCTAGGTATAACGTATGAGCCACCATATATGCTTAGGTCTTTATCGCCGATTCGCGTATGGGTCGCAGTAGCTCCTGTCTTGGTGACATGCTTTGCAAGAAATTCATTTATGTCCTTGTATTGTGATTGATTCTGCGTATTTGCAGTCATTTATATGTGTATATTGTTACAGTAGATAATTCTAATCCATTTTTATTTTATATTTCTTGTTCCGGCGGATATGTTTATTCGTAAATTGATATAGAAAAATAACGACAATACCAGTACACACACAAATACAAATGGATAATACTGCTCCTGCTGCTCCCGTTCCGACTATTAGTGTTCCGAGAGAAACCATTGTTCGTTTGTTAAAGGATGTCAAGCAAATTATAAAAAATCCGCTAGCTGACAATGGTATTCATTACAAGCACGACGAAAACGACATGATGAAAGGGTACGCGTTGATAATCGGCCCTTCCGAAACCCCTTATTTCGGAGGCAATTATTTGTTTGAACTTAATTTTCCGTGTGATTATCCGCACACGCCACCAGCAGTGAGATATTTGACGAACGGAGACGGTGTTCGCTTCAACCCGAATCTGTACAAGTGCGGCAAGGTTTGCGTTTCTCTCTTGAACACTTGGCGCGGAGACCAGTGGACCTCGTGTCAGACAATTTCGACAGTTCTCTTGACGCTATGCTCGCTCTTGTGCAAAGACCCGCTGTTAAATGAACCCGGCGTTACTAAAACTCATATAGACGTGTCGAGCTACACCGGTATAGTAGAATATGCAAATATAAACATTGCTGTTTGCAACATAATTACCAAGAAACCTGGGTATTACCTCCGTGAGTTCGACGTGTTTTATCCGACAATAATTGAACAATTCATCAAAAACTATGACGAGATTATGAAATTTGCTGTCGATAAACGCGGAAATGAATTCGATGTGAAGAAGTATCTGAGAACAGGATTGTATTCAATGTGTGTCGAAATTAATTATAATGTCGTAATAAACAAACTACTTGCTGCTCATGCAACGGCTATTTCTTTGCATAAACCGTCGATTTGAATTTGCGTGCAATGGTGTAAAAAAAATGATATAAATATATTATAATTCGTAATATATTATAACTAACAATATATATAACTCAAATAATGCACTTCTGTTCCAACTGCAGCAACATGTACTATATTCGGATTGGGGAGGGGAATGACGCAAATAAACTTGTTTATTACTGTCGCAACTGCGGCAACGAAGACAATAACTTGGCTGTCGAGAACGTGTGTGTATCGAAAACATTGGTTAAGCAGGGAGAACAATCGTTTGCACACATCATCAACAAATACACGAAGCTTGACCCGACTCTTCCGCGGGTGAACAATGTATTGTGTCCGAACATCGACTGCAAAACGAATACTGAAAAGGGACAAGAAAAAGAGAGGGAAATTATATACATTCGATACGATGACGTCAATATGAAATACGTGTACCTTTGCTCTGAATGTAATCATGCATGGAAAACAAACTAAATATTATAACAAATAAAAATGATGTATTAATATTTAAAAGTGTGTTTAGTATATATTATAACAACATGGATTACGAGTCTGACCCCGAAACTGATAATTCTGATGAAGAACGAAACCCCAAGACCAAACATAAAAGCATTGGGTACAACGACGACTCTGACGATGATGAGGACGAAGAGTCTGGGTCGGAATCTGAGAAGAAAGTGGGAGTTGATTTAGAAGACGAAGAGGAGGTTGAAGTAGGAGTCGGACAAGGAGATGAGGATGATGAGGAAGATGGAGAGGGAGATGAAAATGGAGATGATGAAGATGAGGAGGGAGATGGAGATGGAGAGGAAGAACAAGGACTAGATAATGGTCGCAAGCAAATCCAAATAGATGATAATCAAGAAGAATATGGGGACGGAGAGGGAGAACAAGACGGAGGAGGAGATGATGATGACGACGACGATTTCAACTATCTGCAGAAATTTGAAATTGATGTCAATAAAAATTACGTAAACGAGTCTCATCCTGAGTGCCTAAGTCACAACAGCGATGAGATTGCAAAATTCACAATTGTTGTCAAAAACGAGAATAATATTATCATTGACCCTTTCCATAAAACTATACCATTCTTGACAAAATATGAAAAAGCAAGAGTCCTCGGACAGCGGTCTAAACAGATTGAAGAGGGGGCTGCACCATTTATCAAGTTGCCAGAGAATGTTATCGATGGGTACATTATTGCAGAGATGGAATTGAAAGAAAAGAAGATACCATTCATAATTCGTCGTCCTATCCCTGGCGGCGGGTTCGAATACTGGAAATTGAATGACTTGGAGATGTTGTAGTAGGGGACACCTGGTAGGGGACACCTACGGTTTCCCCTATGACCCCTTCCCTTGCATTATTTATTGTTTAAAATATTTTTTTATGCGGAAAAATATTTTATTGTATAACATTGGTTTCCCTTACTGTAAGGATGGGGTCATAGGGGAAACCTTGGTTTCCCTTATTGTAAGGATGGGGTCATAGGGGAAACCTTGGTTTCCCTTATTGTAAGGATGGGGTCATAGGGGAAACCTTGGTTTCCCTTATTGTAAGGATGGGGTCATAGGGGAAACCTTGGTTTCCCTATTCCTTGGTTTCCCTTATATAAAACCTTGAATTATTTTTCCCAAATTGATTTTCAGAAATCGAAAAATGGACATTTATTTATGTCCATTTTTTGATTTTCTGAAAAAGACATGAACTTTTTGTGTTTTGTGACCATAATGTAAAATTAGCGTCTGGCGACTGAAAAAAGATTTTTCACTTTGTGACGATAAAATTTTTATTTTTTAATTCGGTTTTATTTAGGAGATTTTTTTGTAACTGTAATATATAGTTACAATGGTTACAATAAACTCTCAAAACTCTCAACCGTTATTTTCTTGTGAAACATGTGCTTATAAATGCACTCGAAAAGGTGATTATACGAAACATATAGCCACATCAAAACATATAAATAATGACGCACAGTTACAAACTTGTCTAAAAAAGCACATTTGTTGGTGTGGAAAAGAATATAGACACAGACAGG
>Ga0114958_10001061_pt1 | contig 22158 bp, 17 predicted proteins | sample C_130208_EF_Meta_FD_89577 | JGI IMG/M metagenome (GOLD analysis project Ga0114958, IMG submission 89577) | Freshwater microbial communities from Lake Croche, Canada to study carbon cycling - C_130208_EF_MetaG | ecosystem: Environmental > Aquatic > Freshwater > Lake | place: Lake Croche, Canada... | reverse complement strand
TCCCAAAAGTCTTTTCTAAGATTTTTAAAGGCATCTGACTCAAAGTACCCACATGCACAATGCCCATATTGCGGAGCGTTTGAGAAGTAACCGCACCGATCATCGGAATCTTGCCCACCGGCATTGGGGCTAAAAAAGATTTTTCTTGCCCCGCCAATACCTGAAATTGGCCCGCAGGTTTAACATGATTGGTAGCCACTTTTGACACCGTCTTATTGACCGATAAACCAAAAGACATCTGCAAACCAATCTCTTTTTTTATCCGATCTCGAAGGTCTTGGGCAAAAGCATAAGAACCAAAAAAACGCTCCATACCGGTCATGTCAAGGTAAAATTCGTCAATAGATGCCTTTTCAACCAATGGGGCTCTCCCCATAATGAGTGAAGTAACCGCCTCCGAATGCTGCGTATACGCATCAAAATCACCCCGCAATACAATCGCATCCGGACATAACTTCAACGCCATCTTCATGGGCATCGCCGAACGTACCCCAAATGCCCGCGTCTCATAACTGCATGCCGCGACCACCCCACGGTCAGACATACCACCCACAATGACTGGTTTTCCCACAAGCCTCGTATCTCGGAGACGCTCCACCGAGACAAAAAAACTGTCCAAATCCATGTGCACAATGGCGCGTTCCTGCATAAAATTGGTAGATATTTGGGTAATTTGAATACCTTTCGTAACTTTGAAAAGATTATAAACAAAATTCAGCTACGAATTTTATCCATTTTAGTTTAATAAGCAAATCTTATGAGTACTTTTTTTAGTCAAAATTTACGTTTTTTACGCAGCAAAATGTCGGAAAAAACTTCGCAAGAAAAACTAGCTGAATTGCTTAATATTAAGAAGCCCACCTTAGGCTCATATGAATCCGGAAGAGCTGAGCCTAAATACAGCGATTTGATCCTATTGGCTGAGTTTTTCAGCGTTGAAGTCGACGAATTACTCAAAGAAGATTTAGCTAAAAGAATACCAGGATTAGCGAACAAGCCTAAGCTACGAATTTTAGCCACCACGGTAGATTCGAATAATGAAGAGAATATCGAGATGGTACCCATCAAGGCTTTGGCAGGTTATACCGCCTCCTATGATGACCTAGAATTCATCCAAGAACTACCGACATTCCAAGTTCCTTTCCTACCCCGAGATAAAAAATACCGCGTTTTTCCGATCAAGGGCGAGTCTATGTTACCCTTGAAACCTAACTCCCTAGTATTCGCTGAATATGTGGAGGATTGGAAATCCATCAAAGATGATACGATTTGCATCGTAGTCACGAAAGAAGAAGGGGTTGTTTTGAAAAAAATCATCAATCACCTGGAAGCCAAAAGCATTCTGATTTTAAAATCGACCAATCCCATATATGATCCTTATCCGATCTTAGGAGCTGAAATCCAAGAAATATGGAAATTTGCTGGTTATTTTCATAGTGATTTTCCTACAACGGAGTAGCCACATAATCACATTAAAAACGAGGTGACTTTCGAATCCATCATACGTAAGTAATATGCGAATTACAACTCAAATATCGCGCCTATCCATTACCCAAAAACCATGTCCAACCTATTTTCAAAAATATCCGCTGCGCTCCAAATCAGCGAAAGCCAAGTACGGAAAACCATCGCATTACTAGATGAAGGGGCCACAATCCCTTTTATTTCCCGCTATCGAAAAGAAATAACAGGAAGCTTGGATGAAGTTCAGGTGGCTGCTATTCGGGATTTAAGAGACCAATATATGGAATTAGAAAAACGTAGAGATGCGATTTTAAAATCCTTGCTAGAATTAGAAAAACTGACACCTGAACTAGAGAAAGCCGTGCGAGGCGCTGAAACATTATCCAAACTAGAAGATATCTATTTGCCATACAAACCTAAGCGTAAAACTCGTGCAATGGCAGCCCGTGAAAAAGGTTTGCAGGAATTGGCTAATAAACTGTTCCAGCAAGGCCTTGTTTCTCCAGAGGAATTAGCCATTAATTACTTAGAACAAGTGTCAAACATAGATGAAGCCCTTGCCGGAGCGCGCGATATTTTGGCCGAAGAAATGATGGAAACAGCAGAAGCTAGAGAAGAAGCTAGGTATTTATTTACCCGTAAAACGACCGTAAAGTCCAGCATCGTCAAAGGAAAACAAGAGGAAGGAATTAAATACAAAGATTATTTCGATTGGTCTGAATCCCTTGCGCAGGCACCTTCTCACCGGATTTTAGCTTTGTTTAGAGGAGAAAAAGAAGGGTTTTTAAACCTAAACTTATTGGGGCCCGACGAAGAAGTCCTAACAAAACTAGAACGTAGATTTATCACAGGCAATAATTCTTGTGCCACGCAAGTAGAAATGGCCATCCAAGATGGATATAAGCGCTTATTAATGCCTGCTATGGAAACCGAGGTTCGGGCTGAGGCAAAAAAACGCGCCGACGAGAACGCGATACGTGTATTTGCTGAAAATATCAGGCAATTACTTTTAGCTGCACCTTTAGGCCAAAAACGTGTTTTGGCACTAGATCCAGGATTTAGAACTGGGTGTAAAATGGTTTGCTTGGACGAGCAAGGTAGCTTGTTGGCCAATACAGCCATTTACCCTCACACTGGGCCTGGACAAGCTTCCGAAGCGGCTGAAACGATAAAAGTATGGTCGAAAAAATACCAAATTCAGGCTATTGCCATTGGAAATGGAACAGCGGGAAGAGAAACAGAAACCTTTGTTCGCAACTTAAATCTGGATGGTGTACATATTATTATGGTAAACGAAAGCGGAGCTTCCATCTATTCTGCCTCTGAAGTCGCAAGAGATGAATTCCCAGATAAAGATGTGACGGTCAGAGGTGCTGTTTCGATCGGCCGAAGACTCATGGACCCCTTAGCTGAACTAGTGAAAATTGACGCAAAATCGATTGGCGTAGGTCAATATCAGCATGATGTAGATCAAAAGAAATTACAAGCCTCTTTAGATGACACCGTGGTCTCATGTGTCAATTTAGTGGGCGTGGAACTCAACACCGCCTCCAAACAGATTTTATCTTACGTATCCGGCCTAGGTCCCCAGCTCGCACAAAATATTATAGACTATCGGACAAAAAATGGCCCCTTTGTCAAGCGTTCCGACCTTAAAAAGGTGACAAGGTTAGGAGAGAAAGCGTTTGAACAAGCAGCCGCTTTCCTGCGTATTCGACATGCAAAAAACCCTTTAGATGCGAGTGCTGTTCACCCAGAACGCTATGAAATAGTAGAAAAAATGGCCAAAGACTTGCATTGTAAAGTTGCCGATCTTTTGGCAGAGGAATCGCTGCGCAAGCAAATCCAACTAAGCCATTATGTAACAGCAGACGTAGGTATGCCCACTTTATCCGATATTATTTCTGAATTAGCAAAACCAGGCCTTGATCCGCGAGAAAAGTTTGAGGCATTTGAATTTGCCAATGGGGTGAATAGCATCAAAGATTTACATGTGGGTATGACTTTGCCTGGAATTGTGACCAACATTACCAATTTTGGGGCTTTTGTAGATATTGGTGTACATCAGGATGGTTTAGTACACGTAAGCCAATTAGCTGACAAATTTGTCAAAGATCCTAATGAGGTGGTCAAAGTATCTCAAAAGGTGATGGTACGCGTCACCGAAGTGGATGAGGCAAGAAAGAGAATTGCGCTTAGCATGAAGAGCTAAAAGCTTTTTGAGCGAGTCAAAAGTCTTATTCATCAAAATTTTGATACCGGAGAACCATTGCTCACACCACAAAAGCGTGAACCTTATTCTCCGGCATCATACATCCAGAATTTTTACTTTTTGACTAATTTCAATTCCATGGTACACTCAGGACATTTGCCTTTTTTGGCATAGGTTTTAGTTCCCTCGCACTTCATTGGACATTGATAAGCTTCTTTTTTGTCCGCTGAAGTTTCTTTTTTTTCAACTTTCGTTGCCTCTTGCTGTTGAGCCATCGCACCAAACATTCCAGCCATCAAAGTGGCCATTAACATCATTTTTTTCATATTGATTTTATTTACCGTTTATTTAATTTTAAATCGTACTCCTGAATAAATCATTCGGCCGACAATTGGACCCCAAACCATCGTTGCATCAAAATATCGGCTAAATGGGTCTGATGCATTCATCAATGGATTTGCTTGAGTGAAATTACTTAGATTTTCTCCTCCAACATACCATTCCAACTTTTTAAATTGCCTTGTCACCTGTGCATAAATCGTTGAAAATGCTGGTGCCATAACAACTGGAGAATTAAGCTCATGCGCATGTCCAGCCGCTGCATTAGGGATACGTCTATCGCCATTCCATTGCCAAGTTAAATCAAATTTCCATATTGACATAGCCGTTTCATAGCCCAAATTTAATAACACGCGTTCTTTATTGACAAAGGGTTTGGCTAAACGACTCAAACTTCCATTCGAACTAATATAATCTGATTGCACATCTTGCCAACGGTAAGCTGCCTTTATTTCAAAACGCTTAAATGGGCTGTAATTGAATTCCAATTGTACGCTATTGGCAAAAGACACACCAGGACTTGAATACATGCGAATCAAACCTGATGTCTCCATATCTACAATCCACTGTTGTTCAAAATCCGTTTTATAAGCATCGAGGACAAAATTAGCTTTTCTATCGCCCAGCATCAAATTTTTGGTCAATGAAAAACCGTAATTCCAAGATTTCTCTATGGGACTCAAATTTCCCATCAATTGAATTCTGCGTCCATTAGCCAAAAAGCCCATATTTTCAGCAATGGGATTCACGCGGCGCCAACCTTTTCCAGCAGACAATCTAAAAATCCAATCGGGTGAAATATCCCACTTAATGTGTAATCTAGGTATCCATTGAGCACCTAATTGATTATGGAAATCAACTCGCTGGCCCACAACCAAAGTCAAAATAGTAGGGACTGTCAGGGTATATTCTCCAAAAAACCCAGGAACAATTTCAGTTCGTGCATAGGCAGAATCTAAATACGACTCTTGATATGAATCATATAAAAAGCTAGCGCCCGCTTTCCAACCATGGTTTGTATTTCCGATGATGGACTGATAAATTAGATTTCCATACATACTTTGCTCGCGCCCCCGGTAATTTTTAAAGGCAAAATAAGCATCATTTTCATGTTGGTTTGCCTGCAAAATTAAACCCAATCCTTTCCAAGGTTTCAGTTGGAATAATCGAGCGATTTTAGAAAAAGCTTCCCAGCGAGAAGTTTTACTTCCAAAACCATATACTAAATAGCGATTGGAAGATTGATCCTCAAAATTCATTTGTCCTGCCACTCTATTTTCATTCAGATAACCTGCTCCCCATTGAACAATCCATTGATCTGTTGCATACTTCCAACGATTTAAAAGATTGATAAGGGTAAAAAGCGGCTGATCCATAAAGCCATCATGATTTCCATCTGTCCTAGCTGTCTGTTGAGAAAAATGAGTAAAAACACCTACAGAAAGCTTCTCGTTAAATCGATGCGCTGCTTGTTGGTTTACCTCGAAGCGACCCTGTGAATTCACATAAGTATTTAAAAAATAGGTCTCAGAAGTATCCGGTTTGGCAAGTTCAACATTAATTCCCCCTGTCATCGATTCATAGCCATTGGCCACCGAACTCGTTCCTTTACTTAAATCAATGGATTTAATCCAGGTTCCTGGAACATAGCTTAGCCCGTAGGTGGATTTCAAACCCCGTATGGAGGGCATATTTTCAAGGTTTGTTTGCACATAATTTCCAGATAAACCCAATAATTGGATTTGCTTGGCCCCTGTTACCCCATCCGTAAAATTGACCGATACGCTCGCATTCGTCTCAAAACTTTCAGACAAATTGCAACACGCAGCTTTAGCTAACGTTTTCATAGTCAAAACCTCTCTTTGAAGCAAAGACATGTTGTCTTGTTGGCCCGGATTGGCCAATACCCGAACCTCGAATAATTCATTCGATTTTGCCCATAAATGAATATGCTGAAAAGCTGGTTTTTCAACCCAAACGGAGTCTGTTTGAAAACCTAGATATGACGTAACAAGCCAACCCGGAAATTTACCTGCCACCATTTTAAACATGCCCCCAGCTTTAGTGAATACAACCGCTTTTGTGGGCCTAAAAACGACAGAGGCGCCAATGAGATCCTCCATTTTTCCAGTGGAATCTAAGCTCATGACGCGACCGGTGATTTCCTGCCCCAATAAACCAAAGGGCATGATCAAAAAAAGATATAAAATTAATTTCTTGTACATATAAATTTGATGACTGAGTTATTAAAAAGACTCGAAAAAATTTGAGAAAATGAATCACTCAAAAAATCGATCAATGCAAAAAACTCAAAAAATCAAATTAAATAAGCTTGCAAAGAAGCCAGACGAGTACGCAACGGAGGAGGTGAATGATTTGAATAATAAAAACTTGATTTTTTACATGCTCCTAACTCATCATATACAATGAAAGTCCAGAAAGAGCTTGTCGAAGCAACACCCCAAAAACCATGCTTTTGAATTTTATTTCCTGTCTGATCAAAGTTGAATTTTAATGCGTATCGATCATAAGAACAGCATTTTGCCCGACTTAAAGAAGACGTATTTACTTGATTAAATGTTGGTTTAGTGTTTTTTGAGCAACAAGAAACAGCCTTATCAAATGCATATTTTTTATTTCCTGTAAAGAGACAGGTGGACTGAGTGAATGAAATACCCAAATTGCCAACTAAAAAGTAGGTAGCTAAATAGACCAAAAAAAACTGCTTACTAGCTAGTTTCATCTCAAAAAACAATTCAACGAATTTACAAATTTTATTGATACCGTATTGAATTGGTGAAATTTATGTGCTTTTGATATAATTTTTTTAATTTGCATCAATTATTCAATATGAGTCTTCAATTTAGGTTAATCCTACTCTTTTTCAATTGCATTCTTTGGGGCCCTACAGCTTTCGCTCAAAATTCTACCTACCGATATTTGGTACTATTTAAAGATAAAAACAATAGTCCTTTTTCTATAAATAAACCGGAAGCATTTCTAAGTTCAAAGTCCATTGAACGCAGAAAAAAAATGAATATTGAAGTACAAGTCCAAGATTTGCCTGTTAATCCAAGCTATTTAGAGCAATTAAAATCCACGGGTGCAACGATCATTTTTCCGTTAAAATGGATTAATGGAGCATTAATTCAACAAAAGCCTGGCGACCTTTCAAAAACGTTAAAAATGGACAATGTTAAGGGTCTTTATTGGAATTTTCCGGCAGATTCAAGCGCAAACAACCAAATTAAAAGTACTGGAATCGCTGGAACTAAATTGTCAAATGCCGAACCAGATTACGGTAGCTCGTTGACACAGCTGTCCCAACTAGGAATCGACGTGATGCATGCAAAAGGCTTTCATGGGGAAAACACCTTGATAACTCTATTAGATAATGGTTTTTTAAATGCAGACCAAGTCCCCTACTTGCAAGCCATTTTTACGGAAAAAAGGGTGGTTGGCACACTAACTACATCCCCAAATTTAAAATCTGTTTACCTAGGTGGATCACATGGAACGAATGTACTAAGTACAATTGCTAGTCAGTCTCCAGGAAAATTATTTGGAACAGCCTATTTAGCCAACTTTGCCATGGCACAAACTGAGGAAGATGATTCAGAATTAATCGTCGAGGAAGCTAATTGGCTCAGGGGTGCTGAATGGGCCGATAGCTTAGGAACTGATGTATTAAGTTCCTCTCTCGGTTACTCGGAATTTGATAATTTAAAACAAAATCATACCTACGCAGATATGAATGGGCGAACAACATTGGTTTCCAAAGCAGCTGTTTGGGCGTCTCAAAAAGGCATTATTTGCACGATAAGTGCAGGAAATGAAGGAACAAATGCATGGAAATACATTTCTGCTCCCGCAGATGCTGATTCCATTTTATCAGTGGGGGCTGTGGACCGATCCGGTATTAAAGCAAGTTTTAGTTCTTTAGGGCCTAGTTTTGATAAAAGAATTAAACCCGATGTTGCTTCAATGGGTTTAGGAACGGTAGTCGGGTCGACCACAGGTGCAATTGCCACATCCAATGGAACCTCATTTTCTTCCCCACTTTTGGCTGGTTTTGCGGCTGGAATGATTCAAGCTAACCCTAGAAACACATCATGGCAAATTATGGACGCCATTAGAAAATCAGGGAATCAAGCCTCTAAACCAGATAATTTATTGGGCTATGGCGTTCCAAATTTCTTAAAAGCCACCACGCTTCTGAATCCAATTTTAGGAATTGAACCCCAACATATCATAGCCATACAGGTCTACCCAAACCCTGTAAAAATAGGTGAAAAAATCAACATTGATTTACCAGAAGAATTAGAAATGAAACTGGAGATTATTAATTCGCAAGGAATCGTTTTAAACACATTAAGCCTAAAAAGAGCTCATGAAGAAATTTTTCTTCCTCCACTAAGCTCAGGCAAGTATTATTTTAGGTTTACTGGTGCTAATATGGCACAAACTATTCCTATACTTTATAATTTTTAGGCCAACTAAATCCTATTTTTTTACAACATAGCCGCTCCAAAAACCCCTGCACTATCTCCTAATTTTGGTTTTACGATAGGAGTCAAAACCTCTCCCGAATTAAAAATGTATTTCTTAATTCGCTCATAACCTTCCGTATAAAGCAAATCTATGTTTCCCACTCCCCCACCAATGACAATCACATCGGGGTCGATGACATTAATCAAAGTCGACATCGCCTTTCCATAATATTCAAATAATCGCTCCATGGTGGCAGTCGCATTCGAATCAGTACCTGTTTTATGGGCTAGAGCAATCTCCTTTAATTTCTTTTTATTCCCCGTTTGCCTTTCATAAAATAACTCTAATGATGGACCAGCAATGACTTTTTCAACACAACCAGCCTTACCGCAATAACAAGGCTCGCCACCTTCCTCTAAAATATTATGCCCCCATTCTCCTCCAATTCCATGAAGGCCATTAATAACTTTTCCATTCACTACCAATCCTCCGCCAACACCCGTACCCAAAATAACGCCAAACACAACTTGAGCATCTTTATGTATATCAGGAACAGCACCTAAAAGTGCTTCCGCTAACGCAAAGCAATTGGCATCGTTGGCCAAAACCACCTCACAACCAACCACTTTGGCCAAATCGATCGCCATGGGTTTACCATTCATGCTGGTCGTATTGCAGTTTTTCATGGTCTGAGAAGTGGGATCCAACACTCCCGGAGTGGCAAAACCTAGGCGAGTAGGCCTAAATCCTACTTTTTGACTAACCGAATCAATCAATCGGCCCACCTGAGCAACTATATGCGCATATCCCTTGATCGATTCGGTATCAATGCGTTCCCGAAGAATGACTTGAGTCGGATCATGTTGGTCTAAAATAGCACATTCAATTTTCGTCCCTCCTAAATCTATTCCCCAATTATATTTTTTTTCCATAGGTTTATCGACGATTATCGTCATTTTCAAAAATACTAAAATAACTTAAATATCTACTTGACGCAATTTCACCATCCTTAACAGCTTGTTGGACCACGCAATGCGGTTCATGCAAATGTAAACAATTATTAAATTTGCACTGCCCCAAAAGTGCCCGCATCTCAGGAAAATAATGGGCTAATTCCTCTTTTTCTATTTCCATGACCCCAATTTCATTAATTCCAGGACTATCGATCAAATAGGTATCAGGGCCAAGTTCCCACATGGTTGAATATGTCGTAGTATGCACTCCTTTTTGGGCAAAATCAGAAATTTCTTTGGTTTTAATATGTAAGGTAGGCGCGACGATATTCAAAAGACTCGATTTACCTACACCTGAATGTCCGGCCATCAAAGACACCTTGCCTTGAAACATTTCTTTAAATTCTTGAATACCTTGATTTAAGGGTATTGAGGTAAATAAAATTCCATATCCTAATGCTTGATATAAGCCTGCCCACTCAAAAATTTGGTCTTTTTCTTCCTCATTCAATAGGTCCATCTTATTGAAAACAATCGTCACAGGAATTCGAAATGCTTCCGCAGTGACTAAAAACCGATCTAAAAACCCTAAGGATGTTTTTGGGTATTTATAAGTAAAAATGAAAAGAGCCTGATCCACATTAGCCGCTAATAATTGGCCATGGCTAGTCTTGTGGACAGACTTTCGAATAATATAATTTTGCCTGGGTGAAATTTCTTCAATGAGAACCGTTTGGTTAGCTTCGTCCTCCATGGAAAAAAGTACCTGATCTCCTACCGTAATCGGATTAGAGGTTTTGGGGCCGTTCAACTTAAACTTTCCTTTTAATCGGGCACGATACACCTTTCCTGAATCGGAACGAACCTCATACCAAGAGCCTGTTGAACGCATGACAAGTCCTTTATTGAGCATGATTTTGTCCTAAATTTTTCCGTACATAACGCATGACACATTCAGTGGCTCCTGCGTGAGAGGCTACATATTGGCGGGATTGTACTTGTTTATTGACCAACAAGTCTTCATTGTGATATATTTCATTCATTTTAGCCTCTAATTCGATGCTATTTGCAACAGGAAAAGCTAATCCTAAATTCACCAATTCAAGTGCCTCATTAAATTTTTCAAAATTTTTATTTCCAAAAAAGACGGTGGGCCCAAAAACCGCAGCCTCCAATGTATTGTGCAAACCTGCGCCAAAAGCACCTCCAATATAGGCAAACAAGGCGCCGCGATATAAATAAGACAATCGACCTACTTCATTCACAAATAATACTTTTGTATGGGCATCTAGGGGCCCTCCTTTGGAATATCCTACTGGAAATTTAATCTTTGACTCCCATGATTTCAACGTGCCTTCATTAATTTCATGTGGGGCCACCACCCATTTGAAAGGAAATTTACTTGAATTAATGAGTGGAATCAAACAATCCATATCAGCATCCCAAACGGAACCCAAGACCACAAATTCACTCTCCCCCACAAACTCCGACCATAAAGACCAGGGTTGAGCCGACCGAAGATTAGCTAACACTCGATCAAATCGAGTATCACCACCAACAGTGACAAATTGAATTCCAATTTTATTGAGTACTATTTTAGAAGATTCGTCTTGAACAAATAAATGAGTAAATGATTTCAACATATTTCTATAAAAACCACCATACCATTTAAAAAACAATTGATTTTTTCTAAAAATCGCTGAGACCAAAATCGTTTTTACACTTCGATTTTCCAATTCACGCAAATAGAAATACCAAAATTCATATTTCACAAAAAACACCAAGGACGGATTAACGAGATCTAAAAATCTGTTACTTCTTGACGCACCATCAAAAGGTAAATAACTTACATAATCAATACCAGGAGTATTTTTTCTAACCTCATAACCCGAAGGAGAAAAAAAAGTAACTAAAATAAAATAGTCTGGATATTCGGCAGAAAATGCATCGATGATGGGTTTACCTTGTTCGAATTCACCCATGGATGCCGTATGAAACCAGGCCACGGGCTTATCATTATTTTGAAAAACAGATTCCAGCCCCTCCCAAACATATTTTTGACCATAATTCCATTTCTTAGCCTTGCTATGGAACAGAGAAACAACTCCTAAAATCTGCTTATATAAAAACAAGGCAAAAATATACAGCCAAACCCTCAATTTTTCTTAAATTTGATGTTGAAACGATAAATTTACAAAATTAGGCGAATACCTACATCATCCTTATGCATTGGAACCCATTAATCGACCTACATCAATTGGATGAGATAGTTAAAATTTCTCAAAATCAACCTGTCGTCATTTTCAAACATAGTACTCGTTGTTCCATTTCTTCCACTGCATTAAGTCGATTTGAGCGAGCTTGGGGTACAACGGAAAATTCGGCTTTTTATTTAGATTTGATTGCATACCGACCTATTTCCTTAGAAATTGCGGAAAAGTTTGACATCCAACATCAGTCCCCTCAAGTATTGGTGATTAACAAGGGGACTTGTACGTACTCCGCGACCCATTGGGATATATCGGTAGACGAATTAAAACCCTATTTGAGCGAATGAAAAAATTACTAGGAGTGCTTTTTATTTTTTGTTGTACTACTAACCAAATTTGGGCTCAAAGAAAATCAGTGCCCAAAGAAACTGTTATTCAGGCGCCTAGCTCTTCTAATAGGACAAAAGTGATTTCAAAAAATACTGAAAGCAATCCAAAAAATGTAAATCCGACAGGAACGTTGGCTTTTGGGGTCAGCACGTCAACAAGTTCAGGAATTTTTGGAGGGCTAAATGCTAGAAAAGTATGGATTAACAATCCGAAAAGCCAATCATTATTTGGGATTGATTTTTCCATCATCAAGGATTATCGAGAGTTTGATTCCCCTTATTCATACAATGGACGAAGTTACACGGAGGGTAAATTAAATCAGTTAATTGTTATTAGACCGGAGTATGGAAGACAATGGACTTTATTTAAAAAACCATCCGAAGGGGGAGCTGCTCTAAAGGGTTTAATTGCCACGGGACCTAACATAGGTGTACAAATGCCCTATTATGTCGATATATCTTACGTTAATCCTGGATCGGGAAAATCATCTATACTCTCCATCCCTATGTCACAAACATATGATAACACCTTTCAGAGGACCACTATTTTAGGTGAAAGTGGCTTTTTCAAGGGTGCTGGAGGATCTATCTACGTTCCGGGTTGGCATTTAAAATCGGCATTTAATGTTGAGTTGGACACATTTAAACAGAATTATTTAGCATTAGAACTAGGGTTTATTGTGGATTATTTTTCCAAACCTATTGAAATGTTAAACCAAACGCCACAGCGATCGGTTTATACCACAGGGTATCTAACCTTTTTCTTTGGAAAAAGTAAATAAAATACAATATGATCGAATTACCCCAAGTAAATTCAACCCCAACCTCAAGAAAGCCGGATTGGCTGCGGGTTAAATTGCCCATTGGTGAGAAATATACCCATGTTCGGAAAATAGTTGATGAGTATCAATTACATACGATTTGTCAATCTGGAAATTGCCCAAACATGGGTGAATGTTGGGGAGAGGGAACCGCTACTTTCATGATCTTAGGAAATGTCTGTACCCGTTCTTGTACATTTTGTGCGGTGGCCACTGGCAGACCCAATGAATATGATGAAGATGAGCCTCGCCGAGTAGCGGAAGCGATTCAATTAATGAAGGTGAAACATGCGGTAATCACCTCGGTGAATCGAGATGAGTTAAAGGATCGCGGGGCTGAAATTTGGTATCAAACTGTCCGAGCGGTTAAAGAGACAACTCCACTGACAACTATAGAAACACTCATTCCTGACACAAAGGGAAATTGGGATGCGCTAATCCGAATGATAGAAGGAGGCCAGGAAGTGGTGTCACACAACATGGAAACTGTGGCCCGTTTATACAAATTCGTTCGGCCACAAGCCAAATATGAGCGAAGTTTAGAGCAAACTAAGCGAACTAAAGAGTTTGGAAAAAGAACAAAATCCGGCCTCATGCTAGGTTTAGGAGAAACAAAAGACGAAGTTTTTCAAGCGATGGATGATCTTTTGGCCCATGGATTAGATGTCTTGACGTTGGGTCAATATTTACAGCCTACCAAAATGCATCATGAAGTAATTGAATGGATCCATCCGGAGACATTCTTGATGTACAAGGAAGAGGGGCTGAAAAGAGGATTGAACTATGTGGAATCAGGCGCATTAGTGCGTTCGTCCTATCACGCTGAAAAACATATTTAATTCATGACTAAGCCAGTACAATCCCAGTTTGCGTTGATTATTGCAGGCGGTGGAATGGCCGGTTTATCATTAGCTTATTACCTTTCAAAAAGTTCTTTAGGCGATTTACCCACGTTAATTATTGACCAATTCCCCAAAAATAAAAACGATAAGACCTGGTGCTATTGGTCTGATCGTACAGAGGAATTCGACCATATTGCTGAAAAAAGCTGGGATTCCTTATGGTTTCGTAGCCAAAGCAATCAATCCAAACTACTGAATATTAACCCATTTCAATATAGGAAAATTAATAGTGGCGATTGGTATTCAGAGGTTAATAAAACATTAGCCGCCAAGCCAAACATCCAGTTTTTAGATGCAAAAATTGAATCGTTCTTTTACAGAGGAACAGATGTGGTCGTTGGAACGGATCAAGGCGATTTTTATGCAAGCCAACAAGTCTTTGATAGCATCAGCTCCATTACATGTGATTTTGAAAATCTAAAACATATTAAACAACATTTTTTAGGTTGGACCATCGAAAGTCATTTTCCTGTATTCAAACAAGAATCGGCCGATTTATTTGATTTCCGAGTAGCGTTCGATTTGGAATGCGAATTCATGTATGTGTTGCCGACAAGCACAAAAAAAGCTATGTTTGAGTATACGTACTTTTCAGGTAAATTACGCGACAAAAACTACTATAGAGACAAATTAAAAGCCTATTTATTGGCCTATTATGGCTTTGGAGAAGATGATTATGATTTGCTAGAGGAAGAATATGGAGTAATCCCCATGCGGCCCTTAGAAGAAAATGTACAAAACCTACATGCTAAAATAATTAAAATTGGTACTTCAGGCGGGTTTGTAAAATCCACCACTGGATATAGCTTTTTGAGAACCCAGCGGATATTAAAAGAATTAGTTGCCAACCTGGAATCAAAAAATTATAAGGCATTAGTCTTTAAAGAATTTAGATTTAAAAAATGGCTAGACAAAGTATTTTTACAGGTGCTCATCGATCAAAAAATAGCGGGATCAAAGGTATTCGAAGCCCTTTTTTTTAAAAATTCACCACAAAAAATGTTGCGTTTTTTGGATGAGAGATCTAGCCTAAGAGAAGATTTATCATTAATGCTGACAGTTCCAACCTACCCATTTTTAGCGGCTGCTGTCAAATTATTTTTGAATGGAAATAAATTGCCTTGACCATATTCTAAATTCAATTTGTGCCTCTCTAATATTAATATTAAATTTGTATATTCTTAACATATAATTTATAAACTAATTCACGAATGGCTTATTTATTTACCTCAGAGTCTGTATCTGAAGGACATCCCGATAAAGTTGCTGACCAAATTTCTGACGCGTTAATTGACCATTTTATGGCCTTTGACCCTACATCCAAAGTTGCATGCGAAACACTTGTAACCACAGGTCAAGTCGTTTTAGCGGGTGAAGTAAACACCACTACGTACCTAGATGTACAGGCCATCACCCGAGAAGTCATTCGTAAAATAGGTTATACTAAGTCAGAATATATGTTTGAAGCTAACTCTTGCGGGATACTTTCAGCCATTCACGAGCAGTCAGCAGATATCAACCAAGGAGTTGATCGAGCTAATCCGGAGGATCAAGGGGCAGGTGATCAGGGAATGATGTTTGGTTTTGCAACCAAAGAAACAGATAATTATATGCCATTGGCACTAGATTTAGCACATAAAATTTTACAGGAGTTGTCATCTATTCGTAATAATGAGCCAACTCTCATAGGATACCTTCGTCCTGATGCAAAATCCCAAGTAACGATTGAATATAGTGATAATCACGTACCGCAAAGAATTGATACGATTGTTGTTTCTACGCAACATGACGACTTTGCTGCGGAAGCTGATATGTTGGCCAAAATCAAAAAAGATATCGTTGAAATAGTTATTCCACGTGTCAAATCAAAATTGAAGCCTGAATTACAAGCCTTATTTAATGATGCCATCACATTTCACATTAACCCTACCGGAAAATTTGTAATAGGTGGCCCCCATGGAGATACCGGATTAACAGGGCGTAAAATTATTGTAGACACCTACGGAGGAAAAGGAGCGCACGGTGGAGGTGCATTTTCAGGAAAAGATCCTTCTAAAGTAGATCGTTCAGCAGCCTATGCCACCAGACACATTGCCAAAAATTTAGTAGCTGCAGGATTATGTGACCAAGTATTAGTTCAAGTTTCTTATGCGATAGGTGTAGCAAAGCCATGTGGATTGTTTATTGACACCTATGGATCAGCAAAAGTGGGATTAACTGATGGAGAAATCGCCAAAAAAGTGGAAGCTATTTTTGACATGCGACCTTATTTTATCGAACAAAGGCTAAAGCTTAGAAACCCAATTTATTCAGAAACTGCTGCTTATGGCCACATGGGACGTAAAAACGAAGTAGTAACAAAGCAATTCTTTGGACCCAATGGCCAACAAGTCACCAAGGAAGTGGAATTATTTACTTGGGAAAAGTTAGATTATGTAGATGCTGTTAAAAGCGCTTTCAACTTATAAGTATTTTAAAATGGCAAATAAAAAAGGGGCTTTTAAAAAAGCCCCTTTTTATTGTTAAATTTCAGTGGATATATCAGGCAATCGTCCGGTTTTTTTTTTATAAGATCTCGATTTAAATCTTTTAATTTGCTCAGCTAAAGCATTTAATGCCAAATCTAATGCTTCTTCAAACGACTTTGCTTTCTCTTTGACAAACAAAATGGCACCCGGTACGGCCAACTTAATTTCTAAAAATTTTTCTTTTACTTTTCCAACTCCTGTTGAGACTTTTAAAAAAACCTCACCACTCGTTATTCGGTCATAAAATGTTTCCAATTTATCTAATTTAGCTTGAATGCTGTCAATTAATTTTTGATCCGCATTGAAGTGAATGGCGTGAACTTGCACTTTCATAAGCATGAAATTTAAATGGTGGAAAATTGCCTTAGGAACCAATTAAGACTTAAAGAAGAAAGAACGTTTGTGATTCTTTGGAAATGTAACCGATTTTCAAAAGCTTGTCAAGTTTTAGGAACTATTTATTTTAAAATACAATTATTAAGTCCAAATCACCCGGCATAATTGGGTATTAATTCCAGCCTTTAGTAAAAAATCATGCCAAAAATATTGTATGGCAGACAAGTGATCCGTGGGAGACTTAACCTCTATAAATTGGTATTCAGACTCCTTAAAAATGAACAAATCAGGAAATCCTTTTGCGTGAGTCGATACATGTTTCCATAAATATCGCAATACCTTCGCTAAACTTTCAAAAGGAATTAGCCGGATTAACTCCTGAATTAATGAAATATCAAGCCTATACCAATCGATCAAAGGATTCAATTCACCCTCATGGAATTTTATGATTTCCAAGGCATGCTTAATAAATGAATCAGGAGAGGCCAATAAACAAATTTTCTCTTCAAAATCTTTTTCTTTACCCAAAGAAAAGCCAGCAGTTGCAAAATGACTTGGCGCCCACTGAAATGGATGATGTATTCCTGTTTGCTTTTTATCAAAAATTAAATCCCAACCTATTAAACCAAGTATATTTTTCCAAAGATGATTTTCAGTAAAATGGGCAGAATAACCCAATTGCTCAAAATAATGGATGACCCCCATTTCAACGTTACCTTTCCATTGAATATCAATGAACAAAGTAGGAGATGATTTCAAGGATTGAGTGACTGCTTTCACATGCTTTTTGGAGTTTTGCTTCAAAATAAAATCTTCAAAGAAGTGGATCTCTTTGGGAGAAACAGAGAGCTCGAGTCCGAAATTTGCGAGTATTAAAGCCTCTTCTATCCGTTTTAATTTGGCTAAAATTCGGACCCTCCGTTCGAAAGACAAGCAGGATAAACTAGGCTCATAAATGTCTAGCGCAAGCTCCAAATAGCCCAATCGTTCGAGCCAACGACCTAACGAAAATAATGCCCGCTCTAAGGAACCAACAGCAACTTCCGAAATAGTTGGCAACATCGGCAATATTTCTTCATTCCAAGATTTAACTATTTCATAAGTTGACGCGGGATCCTGAGACATTACATGAAAACTTTCTCGCCAAAGACTAATTTTCCATTTTTCGATGGCCTCTTTTCGCGTCTGAAAATAAGGAACAAACTCCTCTTCATTGACAGTTACATATTGTCGATGGCCCAAATCCCTGATGACAAACTCAGACATATCACGAAATTTTGTTCCAAAAAATAAGAATTGAATAAACATAAAGTAATCCAGTTGAAGTGGACAAATTAAACGACTGGAAAGTTCGATCAACAAATCAAACACGTCAGAGCTATATGGCTTACCTAAATTAACTAAGTCAACTTTTGAGATAGTGGTGGAATAGGCCGGAAAGCTCTCTAGCTTGGAGAACAAAGCCATGCATTCCTTCTTTGAATACACGTTTAATATAGACGCTAAATCAACGAAATCAAGCCTTGAAGCAAAGCGAATGAAACCTGTTTCAGAAAGCTCATTGATACGTAAAGTAAGATCCGGAATTTCCCCGTAACTAATTTTTTCTTCTCTAAACCAAAGTGCTCGCCTACTTGCTAACCTAAGGTAAAGGCATTGCGATTCCTTAGATAGATTTTCATACGCTCGAATGAAACTAATTTCTGATTCGGACAATAATATTTGATACTGCTTTTTTACATACTCCAAAACATAATTAAAATTATCCCAATAATAAAAAGTGGATAAGTCGGCAATAGGTTGTTTATTCATGATTAAATATAAACGAAATCACTAATTGTACTATTTTTAGATAAATTTCAAGTTTTTAAACATAAAATTAGATTATTTCAACAAATTGCAAAACAATAGTATATTTGTATTACCTGAAATAAGGTCAATTTTACAAAACAATTTCGAAACAAAATAAATATGCAAACAGTTTCCACCTTTAATTTTGCCGGTAAAAAAGCATTAGTTCGAGTAGATTTTAATGTGCCTCTAAATGATCGTTTTGAAATTACCGATGACACCCGAATCAAGGCCACGATCCCGACCATCCAAAAGATTATTCATGATGGTGGCTCCGTTATATTAATGTCACATTTAGGCAGACCCAAAGATGGCCCAAGTGAAAAATATTCATTAAGACATTTGGTCACTCCCCTATCCATTGTTTTTGGGGTAAAAGTTAAATTTGCTTCTGATTGCATTGGAGATGAGGCTTTTAAATTAGCATCTGAATTAAAAGTTGGTGAAATTTTGCTATTAGAAAACTTACGTTTTTACAAGGAAGAAGAAAAAGGAGATAAAGCATTTGCCGAAAAATTATCCAAATTAGGAGATGTATGGGTAAATGATGCGTTTGGAACTGCGCATAGAGCACATGCGTCAACGGCAGTAATTGGCCAATTTTTTAGTGAAAAAGTTGCAGGATTTGTCATGCAAGCAGAAATTGAAAATGCACAAAAAATATTAGAATACGCAGAAAAGCCTTTTACTGCGATCATGGGTGGTTCAAAAATTTCGGATAAAATATTAATCATTGAACAACTTTTGGACAAGGTTGACAATCTGATTATTGGTGGTGGGATGACCTATACGTTTTCATTAGCTGAAGGCGGGAAAATAGGCCGATCCATTTCTGAACCTGATAAAGTCGAACTCGCCAAATCACTTATTGAAAAAGCGAAAGCTAAGGGTGTCAATATTTTCATGCCATTAGATAATCTATGTGCGGATGATTTTAATAACAATGCCAATCGGCAGATTGTGGATCGAGGAGAAATTCCTGACGGTTGGGAAGGTTTAGATATTGGACCAAAATCGATTGAATTATTTCAGGGGATTATTGCTCAATCTAAAACAATTTTATGGAATGGACCTATGGGTGTTTTTGAATTTTCAAATTTCGCTAAAGGGACTAATGCCATCGCAGATGCCGTTGTTAGAGCGACGGAAGAGAATGGCGCATTTTCATTAATTGGCGGTGGTGATTCTGCATCGGCGGTCAATAATGCAGGATATGGAGATCGGGTTAGTTATGTGTCCACAGGTGGGGGTGCATTACTTGAATACATGGAAGGCAAAATTTTACCTGGTGTTGCCGCATTAGAGGCATAAAAAAACATGATTTTATTTTAAAGGCAAGGAAATGTTTCCTTGCCTTTTTGTATTTTAGCTTATCGTAAAATGAATATTTTATATGATTTACACCGCAATACCCGAATCTTTAAAATCAACTTTGATTAGCTTGGATAGCAGGCAAATATATGACGCGGCAAATACAGCCTTTTTTGCCGTCAGAGGTATTCATCATGACGGACATCAGTATATTGAGAATCTATATAAAATCGGCGTCAAAGAATTTGTGGTGGAAAAAATCGCTTGGTTAGGTATTCTATCTGAAAAAGCAAAAAAATGGAATGATGCCGATTTTTATGTGGTAGAAAACAGTATCGAAACATTACAAAGTTTAGCAGCCCAACATCGAAGCAAGTTCGCATTCAATCTGGTGGCAATAACAGGTTCAAATGGAAAAACTATTTGCAAAGAATGGCTTGCTACATTACTAAATGGACATTATACTGTAGTTAAAAGTCCGAAAAGTTATAATTCACAAATTGGGGTCCCACTCTCTGTCTGGGCGATGAAAACGGATCATAATTTAGGGATATTTGAAGCCGGTATTTCAAAACCAGGTGAAATGGAGAAATTAGAAACCATTTTAAAACCAAGCCATGGAATTTTAACCCATTTTGGAGAAGCACATGGAGCTAATTTTATTCATGAAGAGCAGAAATTAAAAGAAAAATTATTGCTCTTTAGGCATACTAAAACTCTTATTTATAAGTCAAGCACCTTCAATAAAACAATCAATCAATACATAAAAAGTATAAATCCAGGCATTGAATTGATCGAATGGAGTAATGAAGATCCTACAAAAAATATATTTGTACATTTTACCAAATCAACGAACGAAACTCAAATAAAATTCAAAAAAGCCTCTCAAAGTGAACCATTTATCGACATTAAAACCGAATTAACGGATGAAGCCTCATTAGAAAATATTTGCCATTGTTTACTTATGGCACATATTTTAGGCATGGACAATCTAGCATTAAATCAAGTCATCCGACGAATAAAGCCTATTTCTATGAGACTTGAAATAAAACAAGGGCATAGAGATAATACAATAATAGATGATTCATATAACAACGATATTGATGGATTAAGATTAGCATTGCCCCTATTAATGAAATATGAGCTAAAGAAAAAGATATTAATTTTAAGCGATTTTTTAGAAACGGGCCTAGCAGAAGAAAGGTTATATGAACAAATAAACTCGATGCTATTAAATCAAAAAATAGATTTAATCATCGGTATTGGTAGTCAGATATCAAGAAATAAGGATAAAATAAATGGAATTGAAGTATATCAATCAACTGAAGATTTTCTAAAATCTGGGAGGCTAAATGCGTTATTTAATGCAACCATATTATTAAAAGGAGCTAGAAAATACAATTTCGAAAAGCTTGTATATGCACTGGAAGATAAATCACATTGCACACAACTAGAAATCAACTTAGATGCTATACAACAAAATTTAAGTTACTATAAAAATAAAATAGGCTTAGAGACCAAATTAATGGTCATGATCAAAGCCTTCGCTTATGGGGCGGGCGCAGTGGAAATTGGCCAAATACTACAGCAACAAGGCGTAGATTATCTAACAGTTGCTTATACAGATGAAGGAGTTGAATTAAGAAAAAATGGTATTTATTCACCTATCATGGTGATGAATCCTCAAAAAGAGGAATTTGCTAAGCTCATTGAATATTCACTTGAACCTGAAATATATAATTTTGAATTGTTAAAAGCCTTAGATGAATATTGCTTATTATCGGAACAAAACATCAAAATACATATCAAATTAGACACTGGTATGAAAAGATTGGGTTTTGAAAACTATGAAATTGAGAAATTAGCAAACAGCTTAGCTGAGATGCCCCAATTATGGGTGGTCAGTATCATGAGTCATTTAGTTGCATCAGAAAATTTAAACCATGATTTATTTACTAAAAAACAAATTTCGGAATTTAAAAAAATGTCGACTATTTTGACAAATAAATTAAGCTATAAACCACTTTTACATATTGCAAATTCAGCGGCAATTGAAAATTATCCAGAAGCCAAATTAGATATGGTTAGATTAGGTATCAGTTTATATGGCATATCAAATAACAAAAAAGAAATAAAAAAAATTGAAAATGTACTGACGCTAAAAACATATATATCTCAAATAAAAATAGTAAACAAAAATGAGACTGTAGGATATGGTAGAAAAGGTACAGTAAACGTAAAAAGTACCATCGCGACATTAGCCATCGGGTATGCTGATGGTTATCCAAGATCACTCGGAATGGGTAAGGGACAATTTGAAATTAATGGCGAAATATGCCCAACCATAGGAG
>Ga0114958_10001060_pt1 | contig 22164 bp, 15 predicted proteins | sample C_130208_EF_Meta_FD_89577 | JGI IMG/M metagenome (GOLD analysis project Ga0114958, IMG submission 89577) | Freshwater microbial communities from Lake Croche, Canada to study carbon cycling - C_130208_EF_MetaG | ecosystem: Environmental > Aquatic > Freshwater > Lake | place: Lake Croche, Canada... | reverse complement strand
CGTGTGAAGTCAACTAAAGAATATGGTAAAGTGTCTACAAGCTTTAACGCTGCATTGACACAAGCTTATTATGATAGAACTACTTCAGATTTCCAAAACGATATCATCAATACCGCTTCTTGGGTAGATTTAACTACGATGAGAAACTGGAGAACGAATCCTTTTGCAAACCCAAATGGTTACTATAATGACTATTATAATAACCCTTATTTCAATAAGGATATTAACCGCGCAAAATATAAGGATGCTAATATCTCTGGAAACTTCGATATCACTTATCGTGCGCTTCCTTGGTTGCAATTATATAACAGATTAGGTATTATGAATAACTCTCGTACTGGTAAAAACACTACTGAGAAATTCCAATATTCAGACTGGGCTAAAAACAGTGCTTATATTCCAACACCTTGGACACATGATGACGACTATCCAGGTATCTACCGTGCTATTAGTGATGTTTTAGGTGCTGTATCTGATTATTCTACTACTGAAAACGTAGTGAACAATGAATTCCAAGCGCGTATTCAAAAAGATATCGCTAATGTTCAAAACAAATTGACTTTAGGTTATAGTTTATACCAACGTTATACTAAAGCTATCACTGTTTCTTCAAGTTCAATTGTAGTACCTGATGTTTACAACGTATCTAACAGACAAGGTAATTTAGGTGGTGGTGAATCTAACACAACAGAGCGTAAGTTTGGTTACTATGCCGATTTAAACACGAATGTGAAAAACATGGAGTGGTTAAACTTAAACTTAACTGCTCGTTACGATGCAACATCTCGTTTCTTTAAACAAACAAGAGCTACGAATCAATATTCTTATTTGTATTATGGAGCTGCCTTATCTTTTGTTGTAACAGACGCCTTCCCTGGTTTAAAGAGCAATACTTTGAACTATGCTAAATTGCGTACTTCTTATAACAAGAATGGTAATGACAATATTCCTTTATATGGTTTAGATCTTACTTATAATAATGGTGCGAATTTCCCTTACGGAAACAACGTAGGTTTAACAGTAGGAAATACTTTACCTGATGCTAATTTAAAACCTGAGTTTGTAACTGCCATGGAAGTAGGTGCTGAGTTAAGTATGTTTAAAAACAGAGTAAACTTAGACGTTTCTTGGTATAAACAAAATTCTGTAGGACAAGTATTAACAGTGAAAGTACCTAATACAACAGGTTTCTCTAACTTGTTAATTAACGTAGGTCAAGTAGACAACTGGGGATATGAAACAGACTTAAAAGTGCAAGTATTACGTGATACTAAAGTTAAATGGGATGTGAATTTGAAGTATTCATACAACGACAACAAAGTGGTTGATTTATTCCCTGGTATTACTGAATTCGCTTATGGTGGATATTCTTACGCAACTTCAAACGTTATCTTAGGAGAGCGTTTCCCTATACTTAAAACCAATGGATATTTTTATTCAACAGATGGTTCTGGTATGAGAAGAGTAAGTCCTACAACAGGTTATCCAGTTCAAAATACAGCCCTTACTGCTCGTGGTGGTACATTACCTCGCGATATGGTAGGATTAGGTTCAACTGTTACTTACAAAGATTTCCGTTTTGCATTTAACTTTGAATACCGTGGTGGCAACGTAATGTATTCAGACCTTGGACGTCAAATGACCTTCACAGGTTCTGGTGCTTGGACTTCTAATAGAACAGACCAAATCTTCCCTAACTCTTATTATATAGATCCAACTACAAAAGCTGATGTTCCTAATACAACAGTACATGTTCGTGAACCAGAGTACGCTCTATGGGTGAACAACTACCGTTTGATTTCTGAGAACTTCGTTACGCCAGCCTGGTTTATTAAATTAAGAGATGTTAATTTATCTTATACACTACCAACTGCACTCGTTAAGAAAACAAAAGTTTTCAGCGCTGCTAACGTAGCTATATACGGTAGAAATTTATTCACCATTGTTGACAAGCAAAACCAATTTACTGACCCAGAGTTCAGTTATACAGCAGGAAACGGTTCAGGTATTTCTAATACCTTGCAAACGCCTCCAGTTCGTCAATTTGGTGTTAATTTAAATTTTGTTTTTTAATAACCACACACTAAAACAATAGATATGAAACTAAATAAATTATATATCGCCGCGTTTTTGGTAATTGTGGGAACAGGTTGTAAAAAAGACTATCTCGATGTCAATACCAACCCCAACTCACTTCCAACCGCAACACCTGCATACGTTTTATCGAATGCATTAAATGTTACTGCAGCCAATATGGTAACGCCAAATGAAACAGGTATGGTTTGGTCTGGTCATTGGACACAATCCAATGGTTATATCATTTCTACTACTTTGTTCTCTTATGCCTTTACCAATGGTGATTTCCCTTATTGGGATAACACTTACGATAACCTTTATGATTATCAGTATGTAATTGACAATGCTACTAAGTATAGTCAAGAGTATTTAAAAGGACCAGCTAAAGTAATGAAGGCCTACAACTTCCAAAAATTAGTAGACTTATATGGTAATATTCCATATACAGAAGCTTTAAAAGGTGTAGCCAATTTGGCACCTAAATTTGATGATCAAAAAGCTGTATATGAAAGCTTGATTGTTTTATTAGATGATGCAATTAAAGACTTAAAAGCAAATGCTTTCGCAAGTACTTATGCAGGTTCTGATATCATTTTCAAAGGAAGCAATACCAACTGGATCAAATTTGCAAACTCTTTGAAATTGCGTATTTTAATGCGTCAAGCAAGAGTAAGCGGAAGAGATGCATACATCACTGCTGAAGTAAATAAAATCTTTGCAGAAGGTACAGGTATTTTATCTGGATCTGATGTAGGCGTAAACCCTGGTTATGTTGCCTCTGCTGGTCAAATTAATCCTTTCTATGACCTATATGGTTATAGTGAAACAAATGCTAGAAGAGCATATAACAACTGGCCAAGAGGTACAGAATTCCTTATCAATACTTTAAAATCAACTGGTGATACAGTGCGTTTAAAGCGTATTTTTTATGCTATTGGTAATGAAAATGGAGCAAACCCTGGTGTAAGTACTAAGGATGAAATTGCTGCTAACTATGTAGGTGTTCCTTACGGATCTAGCGCTGGTTTCTTACCAGCAGTTACTTCTGCACCTGGCCCATCTGTATTAGTTAAAGGTGTATTCAACAAGCCTTATATTTTAATGACTGCTTCTGAAGCACAATTAAACTTAGCAGAAGCAAAACAACGTTATGGTGCTGCTATAAGCTTTACTGGTACAGCTCAGTCTTATTATGAGGCGGGTGTAAAAGAATCTTATAGAATATTAGGCGCTTCTTCTGCCGATGCTACAAGATTATTAGCTAGCGGTGTTCAAGATATTGACTTTGCTGCTTCAACAAATAAGTTACAAGCAATTGCTTACCAAAAGTGGTTAACATTTGCAAACTTTAATGGTTTAGAAGCTTGGTCTGAATACCGTAAAAATAACTATCCTGCAATACCACAGTCTAAAAACTATGTAGGTACTGCACGTCCATTACGTTTATATTATCCAGGAACTGAATTAGGTTCTAATGGTGCGAACGTTAATGCACAAGGAACTATCGATCCTTTAGCGACTCGTATATTCTGGGATATTGACTAATACATAGTCAACTTACTAGATAAGAAATAAAAAACCCTCTGCCGAGAAATTGGCAGAGGGTTTTTTTATTTTAAGACCACTTCCCCTTCAATAACTAATTCTGTTACTGCTTTCTCTCCAGCAAATTTAACTGTTACTCTTTTTTTAAAAAGTCCTTCATTAGGCGCTGTATAAGTTACTTTAATGCTTCCTTTCTGTCCTTTCAAAACAGGGTTTTGATTATACTCCGGTTGGGTACAACCACATTCGGCTGTAGCTAATTCTATCACTGCAGGCTTAGCTCCTTGGTTGGTAAAGCCAAAAATAACCGACTTGTGTATGCCTTTTTTTATTTTGCCATAGTTATGGCTAGTTTGATCGAATTTAACACTTGATTGTGCAAAACCTGAAGCTGCAATGAGTAAGCTTAAAATAAGTAATCTGGTTTTCATAGGATATTTTTTTAGGGTAATTATTTGTGTAATTTTTTCAACTATTTAACCCAAATAGGCTTACGAATTTATTGAAATTTCACTAATTAGGTGATTTTAGTTATGAATGTGCTTTTTATGCATTTTGACCCCTATTTTTGTCATATGGAATCCACCTTTGAAGCTGTATCTACTCAAGACATGCTCTCTTTTGAGGCATTTCGGAACTCTGTAATTGCCGACTATAAATTGGCTATTATGAGTAGGGAAGTTAGCTTATTAGGAAGAAGGGAAGTTCTTACAGGAAAGGCCAAGTTTGGTATTTTTGGTGATGGCAAAGAAGTGGCACAAATTGCACTTTCTAAATTTTTTCAAAAAGGCGATTTTAGAAGTGGTTATTATAGAGACCAAACCTTTATGTTTGCCTTAGGGGTTGCCAATGTGGAAGATTATTTTTCTCAGCTATATTCCGATGTACACAACGATCCTTACAGTGGCGGAAAAAATATGAACGCTCATTTTGCTACTGAATTTGTAAATGAAAATGGGCAGTGGAATGCATTAACACAAAGCTATAATGTGTCTGCGGATATTGCGCCAACTGCTGGACAAATGATGCGTGGTTTGGGTTTAGCCTTTGCGTCTAATTGTTTTAGAAATTCAAAAAATAAAGATCAATTTCCACATTTGAGTAATAATGGAAATGAAGTTTGTTTTTGTACCATCGGTGATGCTAGTACTTCAGAAGGACATTTCTGGGAAGCTATCAATGCAGCCGGCGTATTGCAAGTACCTTTAGCTGTATTCGTCTACGATGATGGTTATGGCATATCAGTGCCTACTGCCTTACAAACCACTAAGGGCTCTATTTCAGAAGTATTGAAAGGCTTTCAAAAAGAAAAAAATACCAATGGTATAAAAATATATACTGTGAAGGGCTGGGACTATGCGGCTCTATGTGAAACTTTTGAAGAGGGTATTCGTTATACAAGGGAAACGCATACCCCAGTTGTATTTCATATACAAGAGTTAACCCAACCACAAGGACATTCTACAAGTGGTAGTCATGAAAGATACAAGCCTTTAGAAAGGTTAGACTGGGAAAGAAATTGGGATTGCAATAAACAAATGAGAGATTGGCTTATTTTAAATGAATTAGCTACAGATGAAATATTGCAAGAAGTAGAAAATGAAGCAAAGCAATTAGCGCGTGCTTCTAAATTAGCAGCATGGGAAAAATATATTGCACCCATAAAAGAAAAAATTAAAGAAGCTGTTGTTTTAGTGCAACAAGGTTTAAGCGAAACGGATTTAAATATTGCAAATAGTTTTTTGCAAGAATTAGTACAAAGTAAAGAGCCTTTAAAAAGAGATATTTTCAGAACTATTAATTTAATATTGGAAAAAATTCCAACACATAGTAACGCAACTGCAATACAATCTTTTTTAGTAAAATACAATGAGGAGGAAGCGCCTTTTTATAGTAAGCATTTATACAATGAAGGGCCAAAGAGTGCTTTGAATGTCTCTGTGATAGAGGCAGCCTATACAAGTGAGTCTCCCCTAATTAATGGCTATGAAGTATTGAATCAATATTTTGATAAATTATTTGAAGAAAACCCATTGGTCTATGCATTTGGAGAAGACTTGGGTGGAATTGGAGATGTAAATCAAGGTTTTGCAGGCCTTCAAAATAAACACGGTATAGATAGAATATTTGATACAGGCATTAGAGAACAGTCAATCATGGGACAAGCCCATGGTATGGCACTTCGAGGTCTTAGACCTATTGCGGAAATTCAATACTTAGATTATTTATTATACGGACTTCAAACTTTAAGTGATGACATTGCTACTATTCATTATCGCACCAATGGCATGCAAAGTAGTCCAGTGATTATTAGAACCAGAGGACACCGTTTAGAAGGCATATTTCATAGTGGTTCACCCATGGGTGTGATTGTGAATGCACTTAGAGGTATGTATGTTTGTGTGCCAAGAAATATGGTGCAAGCAGTAGGGATGTATAATACTTTATTAAAAGGCAATGATCCTGCTTTACTAATTGAGTGTTTGAATGGCTATCGCTTAAAAGAAAAAATGCCATCTAATATTTCTGCATTCACTGTTCCCTTAGGCAAGCCTGAAATTTTAAAAGCAGGGGAGGATGTTACTATTGTTTCTTATGGTTCAATTTTAAGAATAGTAGAAGATGCTGCGAACAGATTATTAGTCATGGGAATTGATTGTGAAATTATAGATGTACAAACTTTACTACCATTTGATATTAATCATCAAATACTGGCATCTTTGAAAAAAACAAATAGAATTTTATTTGTAGATGAAGATGTACCTGGTGGTGCAAGTGCTTATATGTATCAACAGGTTATTGAATTACAAGGTGGTTACCGTTGGTTGGATGTTGCAGCTCGAACTTTAAGTGCTAAAGCGCACCGTCCAGCATTTGGTAGTGACGGAGATTATTTCTCTAAACCCAACACGGAGGAAATTATAAATGTGATTCATGAAATGATGGCTGAATAGCAGATTGAATAGCTTTGACTAAACTAATATTGCGTGTTTCTAGATAAATTGTAGCCTTCTAATTTTTGAGTTTGTTCTACAGATCCCAATCTAAATTTTACAGTGAACTTTGTTTGTTTTTCCAAACTCCTTTCTGTGTTACAAAAAAATCCTGTTTTAGTGGTATAGTAATTGGTTGGTACTTTAGTTTCGGTACCAATGGAATAAAAATTAAATACATTTTTAGTGCTGTCTTTAATAGTGGGTAAAAGAAAGCCTGCTAAAAGTATGGTGTGTATAATTCGCATAGAATTTCGAAAAATTTATGATTTTTTGAATAAATCATTTGAGCTCCTACCCCATGTTGTGGAATACCTTGTTTACATCTTCATCTTCCTCTAAACGTTCAATTAATTTACTAATGTCTTCTGCTTGCTCATCTGTTACAGGAACAGTAGTAGTAGGAATCCACTCAAGTTGCGCGCTAATAGGATGAATATTTTTATCTTCTAATGCTTTTTGTAAATTTCCAAAATCGGTGAAGGCGCAGCGTAAAACAATAATAGGATTTTCATTATCATCCGTACTTTCTCCTAATTCATCTAAACCATGGTCAATTAAATCAAGCTCTAGGTCGTCCATATTTAAACCTTCTGGTTTTAAATTAAACACACCCATTTTTTTAAATTGAAAACTCACACTTCCTGAATTTCCTAGCGTGCCTTGTCCTTTATTGAAATGACTTTTTACATTGGCCACAGTTCTTACATGGTTATCTGTAGCTGTTTCTACTAATAAAGCCACACCATGGGGCGCATAGCCTTCGTATAATATTTCCTCATAGTTACTAGTGTCTTTACCCATGGCTCTTTTAATAGCCGCTTCTACACGGTCCTTTGGCATACCAACACTTCTTGCATTCTGATAACATCTTCTCAAAGCAGGGTTGTCGTCTGGGTTAGGTCCACTGGCTTTTACAGCAATAACTATTTCTTTACCAATGCGGGTAAACTGCTTTGCCATGCGATCATATCGCTTGAACATCGTGGCTTTTCTAACTTCAAATATTCTTCCCATAGTTGTATGTATTTAGAGTTGCAAAAATAAGAAAAAAAAGTCCCCCCAAGTAATTGGGAGGACTTTTCTAATGTTTGTATATATTGAAATTATTTATTCAAATTACTGTGTTTACGTCCATAAACGAAGTAAACCACTAAGCCTAAAGCCATCCATGCAAAAGCTACTTTCAAAGTTTGTGCATCTAGGGCGAATATCATTGCTAAGCAAATTACTGCTCCTAAAATAGGTACTAAAGGTACAAGTGGAGTTTTGAATGGACGCTCCATATCTGGCGATTTTCTGCGTAATATCCAAATACCAGCACTTACGAGTACAAAGGCAAATAAAGTACCAAATGAAGTTAAGTCACCTGCTACATTACCTGGTATGAAGGCAGCAAAACCACCTACGAAAATAAATAAAATCCAGTTTGACTTATAAGGCGTTCTAAACTTAGGATGTAAGTCAGAAAATACTTTAGGAAGTAGTCCGTCATTAGCCATTGAATAGAATACACGTGATTGTCCCATTAACATTACTAAAATAACAGAACTAAATCCTGCTAAAATAGCCACTGTAACAGCTGTAGCCAACCATCCATAGCCTGTCATATATGTAGATATAGCGTAGGCTACAGAAGCTTCACGACCTTTCAAGGGATCAACAAAGTCTTTCCAATTAGCTACACCTGTTAATACGTGTCCAAATAAAATGTATAAAATAGTACATACTACTAATGAACCTAAGATACCAATGGGCATATCTCTTTTAGGATTTTTTGCTTCTTGTGCGGCAGTAGATACTGCATCAAAACCAATAAAGGCAAAAAATACAATGGCTGCACCACCTAATACACCACCCCAACCATGTTTGAAAGCACTAGAATAATCGGCAATGACTTTGCCTGAAGCATCTATTACTGGAGGTTGATTTGCAGGAATTAAATAAGGTGTATGATTTTCTGGACGAATAAACTGCCAGCCTAAAATAATAAATAGAATTACGATGGCTACTTTAACAAATACAATGATGGCATTTACAACAGCAGATTCCTGTGTTCCTTTAATTAATAATAAGGTTAACAATAATAGAATTATTAAAGCAGGAGCGTTAATCATACCATGGTGAAGTACACCAGCTGTATCGGTTATACTTTCAAGTGGGGAGTGGCTCCATTCATAAGGTATGGCTCCTCCTAGTAGCTTGTTTAAATATTCGCTCCAAGCAATAGAAACTGTTGCGGCACCTAAAGCATATTCCATAATTAATGCCCATCCAATAATCCATGCTACTGTTTCACCCATAGTTACATAAGAATAAGCATAAGCACTACCTGAAATAGGTATCATAGCAGCAAATTCTGCATAGCATAAACCTGCAAAAGCACAACCAACAGCAGCTACTATAAAGGATAAAGTAACACCTGGTCCTGCAGCTTGTCCAGCAGCAGCAGCTGTTCTTACAAATAAACCCGCACCAATAATGGCACCTACACCTAAGGCAACTAAATTACCAGCGCCCAATGTACGTTTTAGGCCCTTGCCTCCATCTTCAGATTGAGCCAACATAGCGGTCAAATCTTTCTTTCTAAATAAACTCATAATTAATTGGTTTGTTGTGTATCAATTTATCTTGGAAAATAGTACTTTTTTTGCAAAATCAGGCTATAATTTCAGATAAAAAGACTCTTTTTTTTGCTTATTTTTTTAGTACTTAAGTCTTATATTGCAGCAATTACTATTGTATGAAAAAATCGAATAAACTTACTATTTATATTGTAATAGCCATGATTGCAGGGGCTATTTTGGGTTATTATATTCATGAAAATTATGATAAAGCCAGTATTGAGATTTTCTCAAAAAATATCAAACTACTTACCACTATTTTTTTACGTTTAATTCAAATGGTCATTGCGCCCTTAGTTTTTACCACCTTAGTGGTAGGTATCTCAAAATTGGGCGACCTTAAAACAGTGGGACGAGTTGGTGGAAAAGCCATGCTTTGGTTTGTTACAGCTTCCCTAGGAAGTTTATTAATTGGAATGGTGTTGGTAAATATTTTAAAACCAGGAGAAGGCATTGCTTTATCCAATGCCGATATTACAGGTGCATCCGATTTAATTGGTAAAACACAGGCATTTAGTTTACCTGGTTTTATTGACCATGTTTTTCCAAAAAGTATGTTTGAGGCCTTGGCCAATAATGAAATTTTACAAATTGTCATATTTAGTGTGTTTTTTGGAGTGGCTGCTGCAGCCATGGGTAAAAAAACAGAAGGCTTAATGGCAGCATTTGAAAATGGTGCACATATTATTTTAAAAATGGTAGGTTATGTGATGAATTTTGCACCCATTGGTGTTTTTGGTGCCATTGCAGCGGTAATAGCTACTAAAGGCCTGTCCATTTTTATTTTTTATGGTAAGTACATGTTATATTTTTTAATGGGTATTGGCGTATTGTGGATAGTTTTAATTACAGTTGGCTTCATAATCTTGAAAAACAGAATGCCATCACTACTTAAAATAATCACCAATCCACTCGTCATTGCTTTTAGTACAACAAGCAGTGAAGCCGTATTTCCTAAATTAACAGAAGAGCTAGAACGCTTTGGTTGTAAAGACAAAATTGTTTCTTTTATTTTACCATTAGGCTATTCATTCAATTTAGATGGAAGCATGATGTATATGACTTTTGCTAGTATGGCCATTGCACAAGCCTATGGTATACATTTGGATATTGGAACACAATTAACTATGTTATTAGTTTTGATGTTAACAAGCAAAGGCATAGCGGGTGTGCCACGTGCCTCATTGGTGGTAGTAACTGCTACCTGCGCCATGTTTCATATTCCCCCAGAAGGTATTGCATTAATTTTACCTATCGACCATTTTTGCGATATGTTCCGTTCTGCAACTAATGTACTAGGTAACAGCTTAGCCACCACAGTGGTGAGCAAATGGGAAGGAGCACTTGAAAATCCTGCGCAAGCTTAAATATTTTATTGATGATTACATTTTTAGATGCCTTTCATTGGAGCCAATTATTGCAACCTCAATATTATATTGAAAATGGTGGTCTTTGGTTATTATTATTTGTAGTATTTGCAGAAACTGGATTATTTTTTGGCTTTTTCTTACCAGGCGATAGCTTACTTTTTGTAGCAGGAATTTATAGTGCGCCTTTGGCTGCACAAATTTTTGTAAGTGAAAACGAATGGTTGAATTTATTTATCATATTCTCTTTTATTTCAATGGCAGGTATATTGGGAAATTATGTGGGTTATCAAATTGGCAATAAGGTAGGACCCGCTATGTATGATTGGAAAGAAAATTTATTTTTTAAGAAAAAATATTTAGAACAAGCACAAGATTTTTATGAAAAACATGGTGGAAGAGCTATTGTTATTGCAAGGTTTATTCCTATCGTTAGAACATTTGCCCCTATTGTGGCTGGGATTGTAAGAATGGATAAAGGCAAATTTGTTTACTTTAATATAATTGGTTGCTTAGCCTGGGTAGCCTCCATGCTTTGTGCTGGACATTTTTTACAATCTTATATCTTTAACCAATTTCATTTCGATTTAAAGAAGCATTTAGAAGTTATTGTACTTGTCATTGTATTTGTGACAACTGCTCCTGTTATTTTTCAAGTCCTTAGACATAAAACTAAAAATTAGTTGAAACTAAAAGATGTATAAGCATAATTTTTAAAATCTACTCATCATAAAAGCTTATGACTACAAATAAACAAATAGGAATATTATCATTGCCTGTTTTAGTGGCTGCCCTAGGTTATTTTGTAGACGTATATGATTTGCTTTTATTTACCATTGTAAGACAACCCAGTGTAATGAGTTTGGGTTCTACTACTGAAACCATTATTGTGGACAGTGCGCATATTATTAATTGGCAAATGTCTGGTTTATTAATAGGGGGTATTTTATGGGGCGTTTTAGGTGATAAAAAAGGAAGACTAAAGGTTTTATTTGGGTCCATTATACTTTATTCTGTTGCTAATTTTTTAACCTCCTTTGTACATACTGTAGACCAATATGCTTATTGTCGTTTTCTAGGAGGTATAGGACTTGCTGGTGAATTGGGAGCGGGTATTACACTTGTTTCAGAAATACTACCTAAAAATAAAAGAGGTATTGGAACTTCAATGGTAGCAGGTATTGGTTTGTTTGGTGCTGTCTTTGCTTATTTTACTTTTAAAGCTACCGCCAATTGGAGATTATGCTATCAAATAGGAGGGGTACTTGGTTTCTTTCTTTTAATATTGCGTGTGAAAGTAGCAGAGTCCTTTATGTTTGAGTCTGCTAAGGCGGCGAATATATCCAAGGGCAATTTTTTATTATTCTTCAGTTCTTATAAACGCTTTTCAAAATACATCAAGGCCATTTTAATAGGACTTCCTACTTGGTTTGTCATTGGAGTAATGATCAATTATAGTAATAAATTTGCTTCTACTTTATATGGCGTGAATTTAATTGATTCAGGCAAGTCTGTTATGTTTGCTTATATTGGTATAGCTATTGGAGATATACTAATTGGGTATGTAAGTCAATATTTTAAAAGTAGAAAAAAAGCCTTATTATTATTTTACTCATTTAGTATTGTTGGAATGGTTTTATTTTTTAGCAGTTTCAATAATACCGACGATAGAATGTACGCCATTTGTACATTCCTAGGTTTTAGTACAGGTTACTGGGCCATATTTAATACGATGGCTGCAGAACAGTTTGGTACAAACTTAAGAGCCACGGCGGCAACTACTATACCCAATATGGTTAGAGGAGCCCTACCCTTAATTAATTTTTTATTCTTAGATATATTACAAAAGCAAATGGGTTGGACTATCGTACAAAGTGGCATATTCACTGGCATTACTGTAATGCTTATTACCCTCATTGCTTTTGTATTTACTGAAGAAACTTACCACAAGGACTTAGACTATCTAGAACAGGATAGTCCACTACCTTAGTTATTTAAGTATATGCGATTATTATTTATACGATTTTCTTCTATTGGCGATATTGTTTTAACGACACCTGCCATTCGTTGTGCTAAAAATCAAATACCCGGTGTTGAAATACATTTTTTAACCAAGCTTTCAATGAAGGATTTGGTAATAGGAAATACGAATATTGATCATTGTCATTTTTTGGATAATAATATAGACAATTCCATTGCTCATTTAAAAGATATACACTTTGATTATATCATAGACTTACACCATAATATTCGCAGTTGGAAAATTAAAAAAGCCCTAGGGGTACCCGCTTTTTCATATAAAAAGTTGAGCTTTCAAAAATGGATACTTGCTAAAATGCAGTTAAACTTTTTACCCAAGACACATGTATGTGAAAGGTATATAAATACCCTTCAATATTTTAATGTAAAAAACGATGCCAAGGGTTTAGATTATTTTTTTCCAAAGGACTATATTTTTAAAGCATCTAATTTACCTACAAGCCATCAAGCTGGTTTTATAGCCTTTGTTATAGGGGCATCTTATTTTAATAAAAAAATGCCTGTTCAAAAATGGATAGCACTTGCCAGGCAAATAAATAAACCCATTGTGCTCATTGGAGGAAAAGAAGACAATGCCCTTGCTTCCGCAATAGCTGCTGCTGTCCCTAATTTTTTATATAATGCAGCTGGTAAGTATGACTTAAAAGAATCGGCCAGTATTATTCAAATGGCCCAATTAGTGGTTTCACACGATACAGGTTTTTTACATGTGGCTACTGCCTTTAAAAAACCCACTATTACTATTTGGGGTGCAACCAGCCCCGCACTTCAGTTTGAAGCCTATTATCCAAAGGATAGTTTCATCCCACATTATAATTCAATAGTTCCTAATTTAAATTGCCAACCCTGTTCGAAGCAAGGGGAAAATAAATGTCCTCAGGGTCATTTTGCATGTATGCAACTACAAAATATAAATATTATTGCAAGTAAAGCAATTGAGTTTTATAAAGTCTCATAATCTATTTTATAGCTTACCATATAATTACTTAGAATAATTAATTATATACTATTTTAATTAATAAATCTTTCTACAGTTCATAAAACTAAAAAAGCCTCCTACATTTGAGTAGAAGGCTTTTGTATAAGTAGTAACTTTTGAATTTCAGTTTTTATACTTACAATGTTCTGATTTAATTATAATGTTTTTAAAACATCGTTCATACTTCTAACAGCATCGGCACTTTTGTTAAAGGCAGCTTGCTCATCTGCAGATAAATCCATTTCAACAATTTTCTCCCAACCATTTTTACCTATGACTACTGGCACACCTAAGCAAATATCTTTTTGGCCATATTCTCCATTCAAACTTACGCAACAAGTAAATAATTTTTTCTCATCTCTTACAATACTTTCTACAAGCGCTGCGCCTGCAGCACCTGGTGCATACCAAGCAGAAGTGCCTAATAATTTAGTAAGTGTTGCGCCCCCCACCATAGTATCGTTCACAATTTTTTCTTGCGCTGCTGCATCTAAGAATTTAGTGACAGGAATACTATTCCAAGTAGCATGTTTAATTAAAGGAATCATTGTGGTATCGCCGTGGCCACCAACTACAATGGCGTTTAAGTCTGCAGGGCTGCAATCTAAAGCAGTGCTTAATTGATATTTAAAACGAGCGCTATCTAGTGTACCACCCATTCCAATAATTCTATGCTTTGGTAAACCAGTAGACTGTAAGGCCAAGTATGTCATGGTGTCCATTGGGTTGCTAATAACTATGATAATAGCGTTAGGTGAGAATTTTAAAATATTCTCACAAACACCTTTAACAATACCTGCGTTGGTACCAATTAATTCTTCACGTGTCATACCTGGTTTACGAGGCAAACCAGAAGTAATAACTACTACGTCTGAATTAGCTGTTTTACTATAATCATTGGTGCTTCCACTAATTTTTGTATCAAATCCTAATAAAGCAGCTGTCTGCATCATATCCTGTGCCTTGCCTTCTGCAAAACCTTCTTTAATATCTAACAAGACAAGCTCTTGAGCCAATTCTTTACGGGCAATATTGTCTGCGCATGTTGCACCTACTGCTCCTGCGCCCACTACGGTAACTTTCATAATATTATTTTTATTGTTGTGTTTTAAATTTACGGGTCAAAGTTAGTTATTTACCTTCTATTATTTTAATCAATTCGAAAACATCTGCCCCTTGTTCATAAACTTTTAACAATAGCCCTTTCTGGTATAAGGCCACAAAAGGAGTCATTCTTGGACGATAAAAACTAGGTAGGGTAAAATTAGGGTCGCGGCCAATAATCACGTTGGGTTTATCTTCTAAATTAAACTTTACTGCAAATTTTTTGATAGACTCCATGTCGCGATAGCTATCCCATATAAATAATACGTTTTTGAATTTGTCTGCATACTTATTAATTTCTCCTGCCTCTTTTTCACAATGAGGGCAGTCTGGGCTAAATATAATAATGCAAGTAAATGCATACTTAGGCATTTGCTTATTCGTAATTTCTTTTCCATCAATTGAAGTAATAGAAAATGGAGGAATTTTATTGTCCTTCAAATAGGGGGCATTAGGGTCAACAGAGGTTTGTGCCTTTAATTGACTAATCAGTAAAAAACTAAATAAGGTGATAAAAAGGTATTTCATAATATTATTTTGAGGTTTGTTTATTTTTTTGATTGGATTGCATTCTCATGGCTTTCGCATCTTGTAAGAAGTCAGAGGCGAAGATGAAATTATTAAGAAGTTTATTTTCACTATAAATAATGTCTTTATTAGATCCTTCCCATTCTTTTTTACCTTGGTGTAAATAAATAATATGATTTCCAATTTCCATTACACTATTCATATCATGGGTTACGACCACGGTAGTAATATTAAATTCAACGGTAAGTTCATGTATTAACTTATCAATAACCATGGAAGTTTGAGGGTCTAAGCCTGAATTGGGCTCATCACAAAATAAATACTTGGGCTTCATGACCAAGGCTCTAGCCAATCCTACTCTTTTTTTCATACCTCCACTTAATTCGGCAGGAAATTTATTATTAACATCTTCTAATCTTACACGGGCTAAAATTTCATTTACTTTTATTTTCTTCTCTGCAACTGTCAAAGTAGAAAACATATCTAAAGGAAACTTCACATTGTCTTCCACTGTTAATGAATCAAATAGGGCATTTCCTTGAAATAACATTCCTAGGTTCTGTCTTAATTCTTTTCGTTCTTCTTTATCCATCTTAGACAAAAGCATTTTATCAAATAGTATTTCACCTTTATCGGCTTTTAATAGATCAACAATACATTTTACTAAAACCGTTTTACCACTTCCACTTGTACCAATAATTAAATTACAAATACCAGGTTTAAATGTTGCACTGATATCGTCTATCACAATATGATCCCCAAACTTTTTACTAATATTTTGTATTTCAATCATAATAATTAGCTTAAAGGTGTTTGTAATCGAAGTAGGTCCTCGAAAGTATCGGCCCTGCTAATTAAGGTAGCCTTTCCGTTTTTATAAAGCACTTGTGCAGGCTTATACCTTGCATTATAATTACTAGACATTTCATATCCGTAAGCCCCTGCATTAAAAAATATTAAGTAATCGCCTTCTTCAATACTTGCTATAGGGCGGTCCCAGGCAAATGTATCGGTCTCGCAAATATTACCTACCACTGCATAGTTTTTCAATTCTTTTTGAGGGGCACTACTATTCACAATATGATGATAAGCGTCATAAAACATGGGTCTGATTAAATGGTTTAAGCCACTGTTAATACCCGCAAATTCAATATCGCCCGATTTTTTTAAAACATTTACCTGTGTAATAAAATAGCCCGATTCACTTACTAAATATTTTCCAGGTTCAAACCAAGCAGTTAAGTTGCGCCCCATAGTAGCAGATAAGTTCTCCATTATTTTATTTACCTCTGCACCTAATAAAGGAATATCAGTTCCTTTTTCTTCAGGCATATAGGGTACTTTGAAGCCACCTCCAAAATCTAAAATATTCACTGTAGGAAAATCGGGTAGTAATTCTTCAAATACTTTAGCCGATTGTACAAAAACAGCCACATCTTTAATTTCACTACCCGTATGAATATGTAAGGCACTAATATGAATGCCATATTTTTTTTGAATATTTTTGAGCGTTTCTTTTTCTGTATAAGGAATGCCAAATTTGCTTTTATTATGACCTGTTGAAATTTTTAAATTTCCTCCGGCCATAATATCGGGTCTAATTCTTATACCCACTGGGTATCTTCCGCCAAAACTGGCACCAAATTTTTCTAAGTTTGAAAGGCTATCAATATTTACGTGCACACCCAAACTCACTGCTTCTTTAATTTCCTCAAAGGAAATACTATTGCTGGTGTATAAAATATTTTCAGCATCAAATCCAATATGTAAGGCTAATTTAACTTCGTTGATAGAACTGCAGTCAATATTGCAACCTATATTTTTTACAAGATTTAAAATATGAATATTGGTAAGTGCTTTACAAGCGTAAAAAAATCTTGTAGACTTATTTGAAAAATGGGTCAATAAATTTTGATATTGGCTTTCAATTTTTTCGCCATGGTATACATACAAAGGCGTGCCATAGGTAGCGGCAGCTTTATTAAGTTCTTCGTATGGTATACTAGGGTTCATTATAGCCGTCAGTATCTTCAGTTTGTTCAAAAACACTATTGTCTGTAAAATCTTCTGGCTTAATAACAGTGGCCTCTACCAATTGATCGGCAAGCACCTCTCTAATTTTTGGTAAGTCGTCGGTTGAATTAATACCAAAATAATCCATAAAGTTTTTAGAAGTAGAATATACTAAAGGCTTACCTGGTAAATGCTCATTACGACCACTAATGGTAATTAATTCCTTCTCTAATAATTTTTGAATAGAGTAATCGCTGTTTACGCCTCTAATGGCTTCCACTTCACCTTTTGTAATAGGTTGTTTGTAAGCAATTATGGCTAAGGATTCTAAAGCCGCATTGGAAAGACGCTTTAAAAATTTATCTCCATTTAATTGTGCAATGGTTTTATGAAAATCGGGCTTGGTTAAAAACTGCCAACCACCTCCGCTTTGTTTTAATTCAAAAGGATAAAATTCAGTGCTGTATTTTTCTTGAATACCATTCAGTGCAGATTCTACTTGGTCTATACTAATTCGCTCTTCCAAAAATCCAAAAGCATTATTAATAAGCTCAGTAATATCGTTTGCATTTAATGCTTTTTCACTTGCAAAAATAAGCGCTTCAATATGAGGTATAATTTGACTAATTTCCATAATAGTTGGGTCTTAACCGTTTAATGCTGCAGCACCACTCACAATTTCCGTTAATTCGGTTGTAATAGCAGCTTGGCGTGCGCGGTTATATGATAATTTCAATGATTTTAATAATTCGTTTGCGTTTTCACTTGCCTTGTCCATAGCAGTCATTCTGGCGCCATGTTCGCTAGCACTAGCATCTAGCACTGCTTTATACAATTGTGTATTTAAAATTTTAGGCATTAGTTCAGCTATCAATACTTCTTTCTCTGGTTCAAAAATAAAATCTGTTTTTTTCTTATTTGCTTTTTTAGCTAAAGTGGGAATGGGTAAAAAAGCTTCTGCTGTAGGTAACTGAGTGGCTGCATTTTTAAACTCACTATAAATAATTTCTATCGCATCAAATTCTTTATTTGCAAAAGCGGTCATCGCTGCTTTCGCTGCTGTTTGAACATTTTCAAATTTCAAGTTCAAGAAAATATCTTTGAAATCGGCATTCGTTTTATAACCAGTTTTAGTTAAACTCTCATATCCTTTCTTGCCTATATTCCAAATGCTAATATTTTTATTGGCGTATTTATCTGCAATAGTGGTTTTGACTAATTTCACTAAGTTAGCATTGTATCCACCGCATAATCCTCTGTCGGAAGTAATTACAATAAATAAAACATTATTCACGGGACGTGTTTCAGCTAAGGCTAAATTCATATCACCATCCAAACTTCCAATTATGTTACTTAGCATTTCTTGTAATTTGCGCGTATAAGGTCTCATTTGAGTGATAGCGTCTTGCGCACGACGTAATTTAGCAGCACTTACCATTTTCATGGCTTTTGTTAACTGCTGTGTACTTTGAGTACTTTTTATCCTATTTCTTACTTCATTTAATTGACCGGCCATAGCTATTTCTTAGTTTCAGATGTTCATGTGAAAGCCTGCTAAAATTGAAGGCTTCAAAGGCAGGCAAAGGTATCATTTTTTCATCCATTTTTCAATTTTAAGCCCATTCAAGTTATTTTTTATATTGGCCGCCCCTTTAAACCTTCAAACTCAACCCAATTACTTAACTTTGGCACGCCTATTGAGTATAGGAAATAACACAATTATCAAGCAGGAATATGTTGCAAATTATAAGTAAACTATTTGGGGGTTCAAAAAGCGAAAAAGATGTCAAAAAAATAGACCATTTAGTGGCTGTTATTAATGGACATTTTGAAAGCTATAAAAACCTTACCAACGACCAATTAAGGAATAAATCAACTGAATTCAAAGCCAGCATTAAAGCCTATTTAGCTGAAACCGACAGTCAAATTGAAGCCTTGCAAGCTGAGGCAGAAGCCCTACCCATTAGCGATTTTATGGGTAGAGATGCCCTTTATGAGCGTATCGATTTACTAAAAAAGGAAAAGGATACCAGCTTGGAAAAGGTTCTTTGGGACATTTTGCCAGAAGCCTTTGCGGTAGTTAAAGAAGCAGCCCGCAGATTTACGGAAGAAGAGGAGTTGGTGTCAACAGCTACCCAATTGGACCGCGATTTATCTGTTAAAAAAGAATATATCAATATTAAAGGCGACCAGTCTGTTTTTCAAACCACTTGGAAGGCGGCAGGTACACCCATTACTTGGAATATGGTGCACTACGATGTGCAGTTATTGGGAGGTATTGTTTTACATCAAGGTAAGATTGCCGAAATGTCAACGGGTGAGGGTAAAACTTTAGTATCTACTTTGCCTGCTTATTTAAATGCACTTGCTGGAGAAGGCGTTCATATTGTAACAGTAAATGACTACTTAGCCAAAAGAGATAGTGAATGGAATGGTACTTTATTTGAGTGGTTGGGTATTACTGTGGATTGTATCGATAAGCATCAGCCTAATTCAGAAGAGCGTCGAAATGCTTACCGCGCCGATATTACTTATGGAACCAATAATGAATTTGGATTTGATTATTTAAGAGACAATATGGTGCATACACCAGAAGAAATGGTGCAACGCAAGCATCATTATGCCATGGTGGATGAAGTGGATAGTGTATTAATTGATGATGCGCGTACCCCTTTAATTATTTCTGGTCCTATTGGACATCAAACTGGGGAACAACAATTTTTTGAATTAAAGCCAAGAATAGAAAAATTGGTGGAGATGCAAAAGAAAACGGTGAATCAATTTTTAATTGAAGCAAAAAAGAAAATAGCAGAAGGCAACGACGACCCTAAGGATGGCGGAAAGGCATTGTACAGTGCATTTAGAGGCTTACCTAAAAACAGTGCCATTATTAAATATTTGAGTGAGCCAGGGGTGAGAGTGAAATTACAAAAAGCAGAAAACTATTATTTAGCCGATCAGCAAAGAGAAATGCATAATGTGGATGTAGATTTATTTTTCCATATTGATGAAAAAAATAATTCAGTAGAGTTAACCGATAAAGGTTTACAATTAATTACAAAGCAAGGAGAAGATCCTAATTTCTTTTTACTACCCGATATAAGTGTGGCTTTAAATGCCATTGATCAAAATACAAACTTAAGTGCGGAAGAAAAATTCCAACAAAAAGAAGGTATTATTACTGAATACAGTATTAAGGCCGATCGTATTCACACCGTGAATCAATTATTGAAAGCCTATACTTTATTTGATAACGATGTGGAGTATGTAGTCATTGAAGGACAAGTAAAAATTGTAGACGAACAAACAGGTCGTATTATGGAAGGCCGTCGTTATTCCGACGGATTACACCAAGCCATTGAAGCCAAAGAAAATGTAAAAATTGAAGCTGCTACACAAACTTATGCAACAATTACTTTGCAGAACTTTTTTAGAATGTACCATAAGTTAGCTGGTATGACAGGTACAGCTGAAACTGAGGCTTCAGAGTTTTGGAGTATTTATAAATTAGATGTGGTTTCTATTCCAACCAATATTCCAGCTATCAGAAAAGACGAACAAGACTTAGTCTACAAAACCAAGCGTGAAAAATTAGGCGCTGTTATTGAAGCCATTGTTAATTTAAGAGATCAGGGCCGTCCTGTTTTATGTGGTACTACTTCAGTGGAGGTAAGTGAATTATTAAGTAGAATGTTGCGTCAGCAAAATATTCCACACAATGTTTTAAACGCCAAACAACATGCCCGTGAAGCACAGGTGGTAGCGGAAGCAGGTTTAACAGGAGCAGTTACAATTGCCACCAATATGGCAGGCCGCGGAACCGATATTAAATTAAGTCCTGAGGTAAAAGCAGCCGGAGGATTAGCTATTCTTGGTACAGAACGTCACGAGTCTCGTCGTGTAGACAGACAATTACGTGGACGTGCTGGAAGACAAGGTGATCCTGGTTCTTCTCAATTCTTTATTTCTTTGGAAGACGATTTGATGCGCATGTTTGGAAGTGAGCGTATTGCAAAAGTGATGGACTTTGCGGGTTATAAAGAAGGCGAAGTCATTCAGCACAGTATGATTACAAAATCTATTGAGCGTGCACAGAAAAAAGTAGAGGAAAATAACTTTGGTGTGAGAAAGCGTTTATTGGAATATGATGACGTGATGAATAAACAAAGAACAGTCATTTACAAAAAAAGAAATCATGCTTTGTTTGGAGAAAGACTAGCCTTGGATTTAGACAATGCCTTTTATCAAGTTATTGAAGGCATGGTAACGAATTATAAATTGAATAACGATTACGAAGGGCTTAAATTATCCTTAATTGTACATACAGGTTTTGATACTAAAATAACGCAAGATGAATTTAAGTCAACTAATGATACTGCACTAGTAGAATTAGTATATCAAGAAGCCATTGCGCATTATGAGTATAAGAAAAAGGAAATGATGAAGCAAAGCATTCCAGTTTTCAAAAATATTAGAAAAAACCAAGGTGGGCATATTGAAAATGTAATAGTACCCGTGGGTGATGGAAAAATTGCCTACAATGTACTTGTGAACTTAGATAAAAATGTAAGCACAGAAGGTGCCACACTAGCTGCACAAGCAGAAAAAAATATTGCCTTAAGCTTTATTGACGATGCTTGGAAAGAACATTTAAGAGCTATGGACGATTTAAAACAATCGGTGCAAACAGCTACTTACGAACAAAAAGACCCGCTTGTCATTTATAAAATGGAAGCTTTTGAATTATTTAGAAAAATGGATCTAGAGATTAATCAAAAGCTAGTTCAATTTTTATGTCATGCGCATTTGCCTTTAGAGGATGCTGTGAAAGAAGGTCGTCAGCAAAAAACAGACTTAAGTAAATTAAGTGCCAATAGAACAGAAGATGCGGGTGG
>Ga0114958_10001058_pt1 | contig 22190 bp, 19 predicted proteins | sample C_130208_EF_Meta_FD_89577 | JGI IMG/M metagenome (GOLD analysis project Ga0114958, IMG submission 89577) | Freshwater microbial communities from Lake Croche, Canada to study carbon cycling - C_130208_EF_MetaG | ecosystem: Environmental > Aquatic > Freshwater > Lake | place: Lake Croche, Canada... | reverse complement strand
TTTTATGTTCTTGATCTTTTGTTATAGGTTTATTTTTTGCTTGTCTATCTTTTCTTTTTTGTATACCTTCCGAACCTGCATTAATTCTTCCAGCAATTTGTTTACGTTTTCCAAATAATAATTCAAACCCTGCTGTATTAGCATAATCGTGTACTGCTTCAAGGTTTTTATGTTCTTGATCTTTTGTTATAGGTTTATTTTTTGCTTGTCTATCTTTTCTTTTTTGTATACCTTCCGAACCTGCATTAATTCTTCCAGCAATTTGTTTTCTATTTTTAACAGCAAGTGCACCAAGACCTATTGTACCTGCAGCAAGTGCTGCTGCTTTAACTTTTCCTCCGTGTTGTTGCCAAAATGTTTTTTTACCAATTTTATCAATTTGTGTTTCATTACCAAATCTTGAACGTTTACTTAAAACTATTCTTAAATCTCTTTGAAGAACTTTAAGAGTGTAACGCGGCATTTAAATTTTAATAATATTTTTTTTTTAATAAAATAATACTTATTATAATTTTAATAACGATAACTTGGATCATAATCAGCAACGTCAATTTCAAATGTTAATAAATGTTCTCTATTATTAAAATTATAATAAGTATTATCATATTTATAAAAAGATATTTTAAAATTTTCTAATGTAATTGGTGGTGAAAAGGTAACAATTTTTTTATCAAAATCACTTCCCTTTAATGCTTTAAGTCTACCTGGTGGTCTAGATACACCAATTTGTACACCCGATGTTGTACTTGTTGTGTAATTATAATTTTGAATATTATCTGGTTCATTTGCATCATAAATAAGAAGTGCAAATTTTTGATTTGTTGATATATCTAAACTTTCAACACGTTCTGCTACTCTATTTCCAAATTCAAGTTCCATAATAAGGTACTGAGGATCATCTTTAAGATTGTAATCAAAAACTGAAACTAAACTTTGAATGCTAATAATATGCGTTGTAGCATTATTTAAATTAGTTTGTGTACATGTTCCTAAATCATCTGTACCATATATAACATTTATAGTTGATGAAGTATACACACTTTTATAAAATCCTAATATTCTAAATGGAGAACTTGATGAATACAATTCATTTGTAAAATCAATTGTAAAAGATACTGATGAATTTGTAATAGCAATTCTATTTAATATTGCTGCATTTGCTCCAGTACCGCCATCTGAACTTGGAGTTGTTACTAAAAATACATTAAAAGTATTACCAGAATTAGTATGAGTATTTAAAACACGTTGAACTTCTGCAATTAAACCTGTAAAAACCGATACACCATTTGCTGTATAATTTACATTACCATTTACATTTGTACCTATAAGATATTGCCCAGGTGTTAAAATAAGTTTTTGTGTAAGACCACCAATAGTGACTATCATTAAATTATTTTCAGAATTAATATTATATTCATTTTTAGGCATCATTGCAGCAATAAGTTCTATGCGTTCAACATTTCTATGAGGTTCTGATAAATTAACAAGATAATTATTTGGTTCTGGGTAAATTGAATAATCACGTGATCTTGAATCTACGATAACATTATGTTTACTTATTATTTTAGATTTTTTAGGTAATTCTTTTTCTATTTTAGTAAGATCAATATTTTCTAAAGGAATCTTATTATAATCTTGGTGTAAATTAGAAGCATCGACACCTAAATGTTGTAATCGTTTAAATGCTGCTTCTATTTCATAAGTATTTGGATTATATTCATTCATTTTAACTTTAATTTTAATTAATTTTTAATTTTTAAATTAACTTTTAAAATAAAATAAAAGTTAATTATATATAAAATGAAATTAAAAAAACCAATTAAAAAAATTAGATTACTTTGTAAAAAACACAATGTTCGTTTAATGTGTAAAAAAAATGGTAAAAGAGTTTATAAATCAATTTCTGTGTTAAAAAAACAAATTAAACGAAAAATGAAATTTGGTTGTGACTATAAAGTAAAAGTATCACAATTTGGAAAACGTAAATCTAAACTTAAATCTAAACTTAAATCTAAACGTAAATCTAGATTTGGTGATTGTGGTTGTAATAAACCACAAAGATTTGGTAAACGTAAATTTAAACGTAAAAATAATAAAAATAATAAAATTCATAAACTCCATAAACTTTGTAAAGTTTATGGAGTAAAAATTGGAAAAAATAGTCCATCGGTTCTTAAAAAACGTTGTCTTAAAAAAATACAATCACTTTTAAAAAAAACAAGTAAACGTTCTAGGTTTGGATCACTTTTCAAAACAGACGCACAAAAAGCAGATCCAGCAAGCATACAACAAGGTAGGGGGATAGTTGCTAGTGCAATAGGAGGCACTTTTGGAAGTTTACCATTAGTTGGAGGTCTATTTGGAGGTAATAATCAAAAAGCAGCAATAGCAGAAAGAGTAAGGCAAAGTGCGGTAATTACTGCTACAAAAAATAGAGAAGCCGCGATAGAAAACAGAAAAAATAAAGAAGCAGCAGAGGCAAAAGCAAAAGTAGTAAAAGCAGAAGCAGATGAAAAAGCAAAAGCAGCAAAAGTAGCAAAAGATGAAGCAGACGCGCAAAGAAAATTTGAATTAGAAAAATTAAAAATACAACAATCTGGAGTAAAAATCCCCGCATTTGGTCGTAAACGAAAAAGTTATCGTAAAGTTGGTAGACCACGTAAAGTTGGTAGACCTCGTAAAGTTGGTAGACCTCGTAAAGTTGGTAGACCACGTAAAGTTAAACATTAAAGTAAATCATTTTTAAGTTGCCATAAAATATTTTTACAATTATTTAAACAAGTTTGTTTATAATTTTCTTTACAATCATTTTTAGTAACATTAAATGTAACTATTGATTTAGATTTAGATTTGGATTTAATTTTTTCATTTCCAAATAATAAATTTTTAAAAGTTATATTTAATGGTATTTCTTTAGAAGTATATTCTTTACACATTCCATGAAGTCGTCCATCAATAGTTTCTCTTTTACAGTAACAACGTTGTGAAATACCTGTTGGTTTAATTTGAAAATATATATTTGAACTTGTATGGTTTCTATTAACATTCATACAAAAATTATCATCAATTTCAATATAATAAATATTATCTTTTTCATTTTTAGTAACTTTTTTAACAGAACATTTTGAATAATTTTCTTTAAAATTTTTTTTAATAAAATTTTCAATTTTTGTATTAAGTTCTTTTGGTTGTTGAATACCTGATGAACTTGATTTTCCTTTTTTAGAAACAATAATTACATTCATTTCTTTTATTATTTTTGTTTCTTCAAATTGTGCATAATTATAAATGCTAGTTTCCAGTAACATAACATAGTAGTCACTAATTATTGTATTAAGATAAATATCATTATTTTCTGATTTAGGTAAAACTGAAACTGGTTTGTAAATTCTATTTTCATCAATTTTTCCAACACCACTACATTTTTGACACAATTCACGTATGTCTTTTTTATTTTTACAACTTTTACAAATACCAATTTTACGACATCCTACCATACGAAGACCATTGTCTTCATATACAGATAAATCAACAACGTCTTCCCATTTATTATAAGATTCTCTTTCTTTAAAAGTATCAATAAGTTTTTCAATAAAAAGAATTCGTAATTTTTTTGCAGTTTCAATTGTTACCCAAAGTTTAGGAAATACAAGATGAAAACCTGATTTAACACGTTCAATTTCATTTACAATAACTTTTTTAGAATCTGCTCCACAAATAATAAGTTTTTGATTATCAAAATAAAGATTTACTATTTCTTGAATAACTGACACAATATGTTCAATTTGTTTAATACTTATAACTTGATCTTCATAAAAATCAAGATCGCATATAAATTTAAAAATATTTGTTTTATTTTCTGATATATAATGTTTTTCACCAGTGTTTAAATCGGATGCAAGTAATTGTAAAAAAGTTTGATATTCATTTAAAGGTATTTTCCAAATACCACCATCAAGTAAATAATGAGTTGCTGATAATTTAATTTCCTTTGGTTCTGATGTTTTTATAAAATATTTGTTTGTGATAACCCATTTTTTTAAAGGACTAAGATTATCGAATTTTCCCATTATATTTATTTCTCTAATATTATAACAATTTATTTTTTAATATTGATTTTATTTTTAAATTTAAAAATGTCAATTTTACACAATTTTAATAATAGGTATCAGATAACTGACTAACGGTAAAATTATTATAACAAAAATTATAAATATATGTAGTAGTTAAATTTGGTTTACTCATCATTTTAATATATTTCATTAAAAGTTGGTTTGACGGTCTATTGGGTCCAGGTTGTTCCCACATAGTTAACCCAAATTGATCATGGGATTTTTTATTTAAATAATGTTGATATATTAAATATGTTGCCCATGTTGCATATTCATGTTTTTTCCACATTGCTTCATTAAAATTAAATTGATTAAATTGTTTTATTAAAGAAGAAAAGGTAGGGCGTTTACTATTTTGAAGATATAATTCCATTTTTTGTAAATCATTTAATGCTAAACTATTTCTAAAATTTTTATTAACTTGTTTTAAATTATGAATAAACTCGTATTTATGTGGCATATAACTACCTTTAACCGCATGTGACATAGCAGTTTGTAAATCTGGATTTGTAAAAACTCCGAAATAATTCATTTTATTTATTCACTTTATTCTTTACAAATATTTTAAATTAACTTTAATTATTTTTTAAATAAATTTAATAATGGCGCTAATACATGTTATATGTACACTTTTATTACCAGGTATACTTAGTTCTTTACGTTTAATATTTTTAACTTCTATAAATTTTCCATTTTTTTTTTCAGACTCACGATTTTTTAATGTACTATTCATATCGGTTTCTATATCTGTAATATTTTTTAATGCATAATCTATAATTGTGTCTTGTATTGCAAATTTAAAAAAATTTAATTGTCCAATTGTTGTAATGATGTATTCTTTATGTCCTAATTTTACAGTAGGATTAAAATTTATAATAATATTATTTTGATAATCAAAAATAACACGTTCTCTTCTACAAAAAGGATCACAAAATTTTTTTGAATATGCTTTTAATTGAGATTTATAACTTTTAAATGGAAAATAAACTATATCTTCACCATTTTTAAAAAGAGTATAATTTATATTATACTTTTTACAATAATTTGTAACAAACCAATCAAGTGATCTTAAAGAAATTGTTGTTTGTTGTAAAATTATTGGTAACAATACATTTAAATTATCTTTATTTTTATAAAATTCTATTAATTTTATTTTTAAAAGTTCTTCTTTTGAAGTTAATGTTTCCATTTTACTTAATAGTATCTTATATTAAATTTATCGTTCCTTTAAATAATTTTATTTGTTAATTTTATTTAATAATTTTATTTGTTAAATTTTGTTGATAAAATATAAAAAACAATACCTGCTATAATTGAATTTACAATTAATGCAAGTATACTTGGTTCCATTGTACCCATCATTGGCATTTTAGAAATTGCTTTCCATATTATTTTTGAATTAAGTAAAATAAATATTACAATAACAATAATACTGTTTTTTATATTTTTATCATTTAATGTAAACCCGAAATTTTTTTTATTTTTTCCATTTTTTACATAACTTGGTACTTGGTTATTAATTATATTTTCCATTTGTGATTTACCACTACCCATTTGGGGTGGTTGTTGTTGTTGCATCATCATTTGGCGTTGTTGTTGTTGTTGTTGTTGCATTTGTTGTTGTTGTTGTTGTTGTTGCATTTGTTGTTGTTGCATTTGTTGTTGATTGCTATTATCCATTTGATTTGGAATTTGTTGAACATTTCTTTTTGAAATTTTAGTACCACCTTCTTCTCCGTCTGACATTTGTTTTTAATAAATACATTAAATTTAAAAAATGAACGGAAAATTAAGATAATTTGTAAGATAATGGATAATTAGTTGTTGTACTTTTAAAAATTCCATATTTACAATTATATAAAAATAAAAATGTAAAAATAAAAAAACTAATTAATAAAATTTTATTTAAATTCCATTTTTTATTAATAACAACTTTATTAATTTTTGAAAAATTTGAAAATTTTGATAAATCAACTAATTTTGGACCATCGCTCATTTTATAGGTATAAAACCTTTTATACTTTTTACATCTTTTTTATTTTTATTTTTAAATTTATATAATTTATCACTAGTTTCTTCCATTAAACTATTTGTAAAATCAGTTAACCCCCCCCAATGATAACTAGGGGCATTCATCCCAGGTTTTCCGTTTACTTCTAAAAGATATAATTTCCAATTTATATTGGGCATTATATCAATTGCTATATTTTGAAAACAATTTTTTTTACCAGAAACATATTCATTGGTACACTGAAGATAGTCTTGTGAATTTGATAATATAATTTTTAAAATATTTTTTATTTGAGGTAAAATTTTATCTTTATAAAATAAAGGTGAATATAACTGATCGAGTATATCTACCAATGAAAATGACAAATCACGATATGCCTGCGAACCATCAATATGAAGTACTTTATTATAATATTGACTTCCTAAATATAAATTTGTTAAATGTGCATATTTGTCACTAATATCATTATTATATTCTTTTACAGCACAAAATAAAAGTGGTTTATCATATAAAAAAATAGCATATTTTCCATTCATTTTTGTTATAAGTACATAAATTCGAATATGTGTTTTTCTACCAATGGTATCATCAAAGTTTGCACCTGAATCAGAACTACCATAAATCTTAAGTAAATATGGATTAGATATATATTCTGAAATTACCCATTCAATATAATTTGAATGAAGATTAATAAATTTAATTATATCTGATGGGTTTTTAGAAATAAATATATCATCTCCACGTAACCCTGTACTTGGTTTTAATATCCATATTTTTGAAAAATTTAAATGTTTAATTATATTTTTCCATTCAGGGTCATTTATACTTAAACTTGTAGTAAGTGGTAAAAAATCAAATGATCTGGGATTATTGCTTAATATATCATACATATATTTTTTATTTCCTAAAAAATGATCAAGTGTTGATATTTTACTTATTAAAATACTTTTTGAAAAAATAGGATCAGTTATTTCATTTTTAAATTTTCTTTTACCTACAAAATTAATACTCCATTGTGGTAAAAGTTTATTTGGATAAATAATCATTTCCCAATTTTTTCTTTTATTATAAAAATTTTTTACTTCTTTTGAAAATTTCCAAGTAGGTGATACATAAAATGTAAATTGGTTAGATCTTTTAACATGACTAATTTTGTGCCAACCTTTTATATGATGTCCTTTAATCTGTGGTAGAAAATATGGATCTATACAAATTTGAACAATTGAATCTATCATTGTTGGGTAATTAATAATATTTGCATAACTATCACGGTCCATAACTGGTTTTGTATTAATTTCTAAAAAATAACATTTTAAATCAGGTGTTATAATAACATCAACTGTACCAAAATGAAAACAACTTTTAAAAGCATTATTGTAATATTTATCATTTTTACAATATAAATCAGTATGTACAACTTTAAAAATATCATGAGTCATTTTTCCAAGTTGAGGAACAATTATCTTAAAATAATCATTACCAAATATATTTACTGGATTGAATCCATAATCTGGATCTGTATCATAATTTTTAGGATAACCATGAAGTTCTTCTGAACCCATTCCTATAATAATATTTTGTGACCTTGATTGTAAATCACCTGTAAATTCATCTGGCGCTATTTCATATACACTTTGATCATACATATAAATTTCTTTTGAATTATGATCTATTTTAAAAAGAATAAAAAACTTTAACCTACCTTTATGACCAATATTTTCAGAATAAATTACACCATTTGGTTGATAAGCACCAACTCTTTTATATAAAAATGAATCTATATTTTCAGAAAGAAACCAATCTTTAATTGATAAATTATTTTTTATAATTTTAGCAATATCTGAATAATCTGAAATAATAAATGTACTTTTTGAGGTACTACCGGTAGCACCTTTTAAATAAAAAAATGTTTTTGTACTATTAAGAACATTTTTAACTTCTGATTCATTATTTAAATTTTTAAAATACATTTTAGGTACAAAAAGTGATTTTATATCGGTAAGTTTTTTATTTATTTTAATTTTATCTGACACTGCTTCAATTATATGATATATATTTGCATTTATACTTCCTTTTAAATTTAAATTTAAATTAGGAGAATAAATAAGATCTATTTTTTCAAAAGGTGAATTATAATCAAGATATTTCCAATTTTTTCTACTCATTAAACTTGGTTGAAAATATTTTTCCCAAAAATAATTTCTTTCTTCTTCATATTGTGTTCTTTTTGGAAATGTAAATGTAGATAACATTGCCTTTTATAATTAATATTATAATTAACAAAGATTTTAAAATTATTATTATTTTTGTTAATTATTATTATTTTAAACTTTTTTTAAAATTTTTTTATGATTTTTAAATCATTTTTTAATTTTTTAACAGAAAAATTCCTTTTACGAAATGAAAATTTTCTTTTACCGAATGAAAATTTTCTTTTACCAAATGAAACAGATCCTTCTTGTATTTTTTTATCAAGTTTTTTAAGATCATTTCCAAGAACATCATCTACTTTAAAATAAAATAATTCATCATCTTCACGAACACTTGGAATACTCGCATAAAGTAACCCATTTTCATTAGTATATTTTCTAATAAGTGGAAAATGTCTTTTTACAGACGCCATTAATGTATATGGTAATGGAACTTTACCACCTTGGTAATTCATAAGATCTTCTTTTGAAAAATTACCTTGTTTAACACCCCGAGATATACTTTGTATTTTTATTAATTTTTTAAGACGATATGCTTCTTTATTTGCACATTCATTAAGTACATCATTAATATCATCAACTTGTTCTCCATCTTCAAGAATTTTAACTTTACCTGTTTTAGCACTTGTTTCTATTGTATATTTTTTAATACCAGCACGTTTACATAAACCTACTATACTTATTTTTTTTCTTTCAGGATCTTTTATCCTATTTACTGCTGAAATTAATTCTTCTTTTGTAATAACTTTAACCATACCATGTATCTCAGAAGGACTAAAAGATTTTATAACAGATTGTATTTCAGAAGTTGAACTTGGTCCACCTCCACTTGGTCTACTGCCACTTGGTTTTGATTCTAAAATTTGTTGTGCAGTTTTTACATCATCAGCAGATAATGATCCATGCTGAATGCATTTAAATATTTCATTTGGTTTCATATTTGCAATCATCCAATCAATAATTAAAGATTTTGAACCTAAATTTTCAAAATAATCACGTGGCATTTTTTGTTTACTGGACCCACTTATACCAACTGTTGATAAATTTTGAAGTATTGCATCAGACGTTTCTTCTTCTGATGCATATTCTTCTTCAATTGCGCTAGATTTTTTCTTTTTTTTTTTTGATTCTGGATTACCGCATTTTCCATTTTCTTTTAAAACACAGTTTTTAATCTCAATTCCATTTACCATAAGTTCATCGGGTGTTTCAAGTGTACCATTTACTGGAAATGCATCAATCGGCAACCCTTCTGCATTTGTTTGAAAATCCATTTGAAAATAAAATTTTTGTGCACCAGAATCTCCCCAATATTTTTTACCATTACTATTTATTAAATAAACAGAATACCAATTACTATCGGGGTAACTAAAAACACATTCATTAGCATGTATTTGTCCATTAAAATCCATTAATGTATCATCATTCATTAATGCACGTGCAAGAAGCATTTTTATTTTTTCAGGTTTTTTAGTTATTAATGAATTTACATATGACTGAAACGGTGTTATAGATCTGCGAGAACAATCTAATTTTTCACCTGGATTTTTTCTAGGAGGAGGCATTCTTTTAATTTAAACATTTATTTTTTTTAAAGAAAAAATATTAATTATTCAATAATTCTTTTTTTTATTATTTTAGATGCTATTTTTTTTAATTCTTCAGTTGTATACAAATCCCATACATCTTCGTCAATACCTGTAGATTTTAATGATTCTATAATTAATTGTTTTTCTTCTATTGCCTTTTTACTGTAAAATTTCTTAAATTTTTTAACTAATGTTAGATCAGATGTTTTGATAATACCTTGTTCAATGTCAAAAAAGAATTTTTTAATTAAATTTATATCCATTTTCATTAAAATTGAAGATAATTCTTTATTTATTGTTAAATTAATAACATCAATTGGGATATTTTTATTAAATGAATAAACTAAAGAATTATCACAATGTATATCTTCTTTTATTATTAATGATGCTGGGAAATGAACAATTTCAGAAGTACCAACTTTTTTAAATTCGGTTAATGTATTTTTTTTATAATTTAAAATTGAATTTAATGTATAATATTGTTCATTTAACGAAGTATATCTTTCTCCAGTTGAATAATTTAAAAATTCTAATTTAAAAAAATCACCTTCTGGTATATAATGTTCTTCTAAACGAATAATATTTCCATTTTTATTAAGTGTACAATCAATTGCTACTTCCTTAATTGCCATTTCAAATTGTCTATTAAGATCTAATTTTGTTAACGCACGGTTATACATATATTGTTCAACAGAAATAGAATCTAATTGTTTCCATCTACCAAATCGTTTTGTTAATTCAGGATCTGCCATTTTTTCAAGACTACCGGGAATTATTTGATTTATTTTAAATTGTTGTTTAGAATTATAAACGCGGTCATCTTTAATATAAGATTCTGTATATAACCAATTTTTTTGGTCTAATTCAAATAAATTTATAGGTTGTAATGTTGAATATATTTTTTTAACTCTATTAGATTCAGTTATTTCTAATTTATACAAAGTTTCACCACTTCCTAATGTTGATAAATGAATAAAAACTTTAACTTCTCGTTGATTTTCTGGTAATTCACGATGACTACAGAGTCGTATTGCACGAGCAATGATTTGTTGCATTCGCGAATCATTCCACCATGGATCTAAAACATGAACTTGTCTAACTCTTTTAAAATCAACACCTTCCATTACTGACTGTGTTCCAAACATAATTTTTAAAACTGAACCATTTATATTTGGAAGTGAATTAAATGCTTTATTAGCACGTTTAATTTCATCTGGATCTGCTTGCCCTTTCCAAATAAAATAACTACCTTTTATTCCTTTTGATGGATAAGGACGGTATCCTACGGCATCCATTACCGATGCCATTGCTTCAACACCATAAAAAACATAATTTGAATAAACAAAAACAGGACCTTCGGAATTTTCAATGATTTCAGCAACTTTTGCAAATTTTGTTGAATATTCTTTTACAGTTTTAATAACATCTGGTTTACTATGAATTATTTTTTTAAATTCATCTAATCCTTGTTGAATAATTTGTTGTCTTGATTTTTGTGAACCAGTATTTGATTGAGATACCTTAACACCTATATCAAATAATTCTGCCTTTGAAGGAAGTTTTGAATCTGGGTTACTTTGTTCAAATTCAAATTTACCTATACTAACTAATTCGGTATGAGATAATGAATTTGCTTTTGTTTCTGGAAATGCAATATTACAAAAAAGTCGTGAATTGTTAAAAACACTTGTCGCGGTTTCATCTGTTAATTTTTCACTTGTAGCAATACGAACTATAAATTCTTCTTTGGATTCTAATTTATTATTTTGATCTTTTTCAATTTCTTTAAATAATGCATTTTTATAACAAGAATATTGATATGGTTCCATTGGATGATGCATTACAATAACTCTTTTATATGGATATGCTTCTGGATTACCTCCTTTAAAATAACTTATATAACCACTACACATTTGTTTAAAAAGTGGAATATTTACCATTTGTTTATTATTTATAAAAATTTCATTAAAATTATCAAATCCATCTGGAAATATCATTCTTGGTCTAAGTAAATTCATTAAAAGACCAAATTCAAATGGTTTATCATATATAGGAGATCCTGTTAATAAAACAACACGATACATTGGGTTTGTATAATACCTAAGTGCAATTAATAATTTACGATAATTACTACCAATAGCGCTTACTAAACCATGTGCTTCGTCTATTATAAGTAAACCATTTTTTTTTTGTAACATTGGAAGATATTCACCTTCTATAAAATTTCCATTTTTTATTGTAAAAATACGATTTAAAAATTTTTCATGTGACATAATTTCATAAACAGTATTTACTTTTTTCTTTTCAATATTATAAAGATCCTTATTCATTGTTTCAAGTTCTAAAATTTGATCTTTAAAATGTTTAACATTCCCCTGTTTAGTATTTATTTTTAAATGAAGATCTTTTATTGATTCTAAATTTACTGTAATTGCATTGCGTACTTTTTGATTAAGGTAAAATTGACGAGTACCATTTATTAATACTTGCCCTGATGCAGATTTTATAATACCATTTTCTATTTGTCCAATTATTTCAGAATAATATTGATCAACAAGTGCTGCTGGAACAACAATTAAAATAACAGAATCAGTTCGACCAGGTATTATTGTATTTCCTTTTACATTTCTAAATTTAAATGCTTCACCTATTACTATACTTGTTTGTGTTTTACCAGATCCTAAACCATGATAAATTAAAATACCTTTATTATCAACAAGTGTATTAAAAATACGTCCTGCAAATTTTTGTTGTGGTTTTAATGAATAATCCGTAGAACTACATAAATCATCAAATGTTTTTGATGAATAATCTAATGGGAATGAATAATCTTTTGAAAAATTTTTATTTATCCATGAATAATATTCTTTACTTTTATAATTCAAGTAATCATTTACATGAAATTTGTCATGATAAACTTTTTTATTAAAATGTTTTAATGAAACAATTTCATTGTCTTCGGTTACATCAGAATAATATTGATTTATTTCATTTATTTCATTTATCATCTTTCTTTTTATTTAAACAATTATTTTTTTTTAAATTTAATTACTATTATTCCACCCAAATCGTATTTTATCATCTATCATCTGATTTTGTTGTTTAATTTTATTTATAATTCCATTTACTTTTCTTTCATAATATTGATCAATTGTTGTACTATCTGGGTCTTTTACTATTGTTATACCTATATATCTTCTTTTTTCTTTTTCTTTTTCTTTTGGTTTTGGTTTTGGTTTTGGTTTTGATTTTGGTTTTGGTTTCGGTTTTGGTTTTGGTTTTGGTTTTGGTTTTGGTTTTGGTTTTTCCATTTTAATTAACCATTTTATTTTTATAAAAATAAAATAACGGGTAAAAATAAGTAAATTATATTTAATTAAAATGGAATATTATGGTTCAAAAGCAGAAGTATACCACGGTAATGCAAAATATACTAAAGGTGGGTTAATAAAAAAAGATATTAAACGGGTTAATGATGGGTATGGAAATTATCGTTATAAAAGTATAAAACAACAAAAAGCAGGTAAACGTAAAAATTCTTTTATTACTAAATGGTCAAAGGCAGTTAAAAAAGCAAAAAAAGAACTTATAAAAGAAGGTATGGATATTTCTGGTTTTGTTCCAATTGGTGGAACATCAAAAAAAGGAAAAGCATTACTTAAAAGAACTAGACAAATTATAAAAAGATAATTCGGAAAATTAATTAATTTTTAATAAAATATATTAATAAATGGTAAAATCTGAACTTGAAAAACTCCAAGATCAATTTACAAGTCTTGAAGAAAGGGTAAATGCAATGGGTAAAGTAAAAACTGATAAAGAAAAACCCGTTAAAGATAAAAAACCAAGAAAACCATCGGAGTATAATATTTTTATGAAAAAATTTTTAACAGATGATAAGAAAAAAAATCCAGATAAATCGCATTCAGAACGTTTTACTGAAGGTGCAAAGGCGTGGGGATTAAAAGAATGATAAATTTTATTTTTTAAAAAATTTAAAATATAATAACAATAATAATGCTAATATTACTACAATAATTACAATAATTATTATAATAGTTTTAGAAGAACTTTTTGGTGGTACAACGGCAGGTGGAGGTACAACGGCAGGTGGAGGTACAGCGGCAGGTGGTGTAGATGGCACAATACGTATAGGTGAAATAGAAGGTGTTACTGTTACTGTATGATCAGTAACACCAGATCCATTAGATTGCTGTGTACTACTAACTGATTTACCAGCAATTGCATGTGTAACAGTTGCTGGAGGTAATCCTTTAATTGCACTAGGTGCTGCAGAAGCATGAATTACATTTGTTGGTAAACTAGGTGGTGAAGCATTTTTTGCCGCCTCACCTTTAGCTAAATTTACTATACATTGCATTTGTTGTGAAATGGCTCCCGCTCCTGCAGAATTAGTTGCCTTAAAATCACCCCCAATAGAAGTTGTTGCTTTTTGTATACATGTTAGTAATACTTTTGTTGGACACTCTGTTTTATCTGCTTTGTGAGGTATTACAGATTGATTATTACCACATGTTGTTAATAAATCACATTTTGCCATACCACCTATACCACCTTTACTTTGTAAATAAAAATACGTATCTGGACCATCATTAGTACCATCTGGATTATTTGGAATTTCTTGAAAACTCATAATATCTAAATTTAAATAAAATGATGAAGGCATATTACAACCACATTGTTCCGGGTATGCATAATAATTTGGATACGCTTCTTTTAATTTACTTTCAGTTATAATATCTTTTGGTAAAGTACCTGGTAACGTAGTATATTTTGGCAAAACACCAGTTCCACCTGAAGAACAAAATGTTGTTAAGTTAGAATCACAATTTGTTTTAGGATCTCTACAATATTCTATACATTCAGGTGATGCTAAATTTACACCATTACACCACCCAGATGTTCCTGACATAAAAGTATTACATGTATCTATTGTACCAGTCTTATAATTTATACCATTATTTATCGCTAAAGTAGCATAAGTTGATGAAGAAGATGATAATATATTTGAACATGTAATTGCAAGTAATTTTTTAGGAACTAAATCATAAAATAAATAAGTTGGCCAATAAAATGAATCACCAGCAAATTCTTTATTTGTTATATTAAATGTATTAAATGGACTTGTTTTACTTAATACAGTTGTTGTTAAAATTGCAATTTGATAATTTGCTTGATCATATGTAGGAGATGTTTGGGATGGTGCTAAATAAGATATATTTACTGCCGCTATAGGTCTTGCATTTATATTAAAATATTTATTACCTGGAGTGTTTGAGTAAGTATCATTAAAACAATCGCCTACAACTATATAATTACCATTATATAGTCTATTTCGTGATTTTATTGAACGCGTTGACCACCATGCATAATCATGTATATTACTTACATATACCCATGAAGAATCTGTTATAATACTTGCATATGTATTAAGGTTATCTGTAAAAATAAGTGGAACCCATATTTTAGTTAAATCACTATTAGAAGGTATTATAATATCACCTAATGGAAAATATTTATCATTTACTGCATCAAATGTCATTATAAACATATCAAACATACTTCCATCACTACCTTTTTCAGAAATTGAATATACTGTTTTACCAATACACAGTAAATCATACAATGATACAAATTTATAAGGAAATAGTGAAATAGTTGGATAAACTTTTAATAAATTATAAATTGCTGACATTATAGGGTTTTTTGTATCACTTACTGAATTAATAAAGTTAGGATCAGAATTTTGATTACTTCCATCTAAACATAAAAATGATATATCATTCATTTTTAATAAATTTTGAAAAATATAACTATAATATGATTTTATAGGTGTTATTGATATTGGTGCAATATTACCTTGTAAAGTCCAACTTCCACCAGGTATTGATTGAAAAAGATTACCAGAGTTTCCACCTATTCCAACCAAATTAGAATTAACCACACAAAGATCACGGTAACTACTAGAAAATCTTATCCAATTTATATTAGTACGATTAGTCATACTAAATGCATCTGTTCGCCATGGTTGGTTGTTATCATCAAATGCATAATACCCATTATTAGTATATCTAACTTTTACAATTTTTGAAGCACCTGGTATAGCATTTAATACACCTACCTTTTTTTTATTTATATCATAAAATAGTATGGTACCCGCTGTATCACAACCTATATATCCATTAATTGCTATATCAAATGATGTTAAATCAGTAAGACCTTGACCTTGTATTTTTGTTTTATAACTATCAATATTATAAATATATAACCCAGGTGATGTATAAACACAATTGTCTGTACCAACTATTAAATAATCTCCATTAAAATCTTGATTTCCAAAATATAAATAACTAGCACTGCCTGTTAATTGAATTGTATCATCAAAACTATTTAAATATGCCCTTTTTAAATAAATATCATTATTTTTGTCTACACACAATAAACTATCAACTGTTATATTTACTGTAAGATTATTTGATGATATTATCATAGAGTTTATCATATTTGTTACTTTAGTTATTTGTGTCTGTTTTAGTGCTGCTGCTTGTGCTGCTGCTTGTGCTGCTGCTTGTGCTGCTGCTTGTGCTGCTTCCGCTGCTGCTTGTGCTGCTGCTTGTTTTGCTTCCGCTATACCAGCGGGTGATGATTTATATGCAGGTGATAATTTATATGCAGCAATAGATGCATTAGAATATTCTTTAAGTACCAAACGTTGATCCGATGTTGTATTACAATTACCTAAATTACATATTGGGTTATTTTCTGGTTTAGCGGGATCACATGTTGTAGGTATTTGTGCTATAGCCGCACTACCAACGTCGTGTGTAATGTGGCCTGTTGTTGATAAGGGTATATTATTCAATTGTATTGTTGATAAGGTTGCACCCAATGCTGCACACATTGCTTGTGGCATATTATATCCATTCATTATAGCATTATATGCAGCTAACCCTGCAGCAGTTTGTAATGGTAATAACACATCATCTGGTAATAACATAGGATAATTACCATAATTTACTTCTGATATTGCTTGTTTTTGTGCGTCTTGTGCTTTTTTGGTTAATGTTTCAAGATCTTTTTTTTGCTGTGGTGTTAATGATGCGGGTGCAGGTGTTGTTTTAACTGCAGGTGATGGTATTGTTTTAACTGCAGGTGATGGTATTGTTTTAACTGCAGGTGATGGTGCTGTTTTAGCTGCAGGTGATGGTGTTGTTTTAACTGCAGGTGTAATTGCAGAAAACTGTGAAGAATTATTATAAAATCCTTGAAACATTTAATTATTATTATTATTATTATTATAATAATATTTTATTATAATATAATAACAATAATTAAAAAATGGGAATTTGTATTTTGGGATTGGGTGATTGTGGATCTAAAACTGATACTTCTTCTGTTGCAAATAAAACATTAATTAACCAAACTTTAACAAATATGATTACTAAAACTTCACAAACAGCAACTACAACTATTAAAGCTAATCAAACTGGATCAATCCATTATAAAGGAGGTGTAGATATGGATAATTGTCCAAATGCACTGTCTATTTATCAATCATTAAAAGTTAATTCAGATATTAAACTTGTTTTAAATACTAAATCTGGTTCTGATTTAAAAACTCAAATAGCTAATGCACTTTCTGCATTACAAACAAGTGATACTAAACAAAAACAAGGGGCTTTAACAACTGCAAATGTATCATCAAGTACTCATACAACTACTAATGATGTTATTAATAATTTAGTATCTACTAATGTTTGGAATGAAACTGCACAAACATTAAATAATACGATTAAAGCATTTCAAACTGGAAAAATTGATATAGATGGTCCTTTTAAATGTAAAAATTCTGCAAATGCTAGTCAAATTGTACAAGAAGCTATAGTTTCTCAATTAGTTGGTATAATGATGGATGCATTATACTCTACCCAAGTTGATACTGAACTTAAGAACACTGATGATACTAAACAAGTTATAAAAACTACTCAAGATAATAGTGGATTGGGTGGACTAATACAGGGTATTATGGATACTTTAGCAAAATTAGTAGGCGGAGCAATGGGTGGAGCATTTTTATTAATGATGTGTCCATGTATTGTACTTATTTGTTGCGCATTTGCCATATGTGGACACGGTGGTGGAGGTGGCGGTAAATCATCAAGTTCACCAAGTAACATAAGTGTTCCAAGTGCACCAAGTGTTCCTGTTATCACACCTGCTGCTGCAGCATTTGGAAAAAGGTTAAGAAAACAATTAAAAAGTTTAAAAAAGTATTAATATTTCGTAAAAAAACAATTTTAAATTTAAAATCAATAATAAATGGATATTAAAATAAGAAAATTTGATCCAACAAGCATAGATCCATGTCGTGTATGTGTTTTTATTGGAAGAAGGGGTACAGGCAAATCACAATTAGTTACTGATATACTTTATCATCAACGTAAAATACCTATAGGTGTGGTAATGAGTGGAACCGAAGAATCTAATGAACATTATAAAGAATATGTTCCAGATTCGTTTATTTATGGACAATATGAACCAGAAGTTATTAAAAAAGTAATTATAAATCAACAAAAAGTTGTTAAAAAAATGACTTTACAGCAAAAAGACGATTTTACAGATCCTAGTCATAGTGTTTTTATGTTATTAGATGATTGTATGTTTGATAATAAATGGACACGTGATCGTGATATGCGTTGTGTTTTTATGAATGGTAGACATTATCGTATTTTTTTTATGTTAACAATACAATATTGTATGGATCTCCCACCATCATTACGTGGCCAGTGTGATTATATATTTGTTCTTCGTGAAAATATACTTGAAAATAAACAAAAATTATATAAACATTTTTTTGGAATTTTTCCGGATTTTGAAACATTTAACCAAGTACTTATTCAATGTACTGAAAATTATGAATGCCTTGTTCTTAATGTTAGATCAACCTCTAATAAAATTGAAGATGTTGTTTTTTGGTATAAAGCAAAAATTGGTAGAAAATATAAAATAGGCGGAGGTGCATTATGGAATCATCATAAAATTCATTATAATCCAAATCACGATACTCCCTCCGAAGAACCTGTTAAAGTTAAAAAAAATAATATTACTGTTACAAAAACAGATTCAGAAGGTAAACGTAAAAAAAAAATACCTGTTTTATAAATTTTAAATTTTTATTAATTTTTATTAATAATTTAAAATTTATTTTTTAATGTTTATTTTAATAAAGTGTATGGTGAATAATATGTTTTAGGAGGTACTTGGCAATGTGGTCCCTGCTGAGGAAGAGGTGTATCGTCCCATAACATCATACATGATTGTCCACCTGATCCACACTGTGCAGGAAACATTTGTTGATTACCATGTGTATCAACAAGTGGTTTACCACCACTGTAAATAACACCTTGTTCAGCACCTGTACATGTATTAGGTGAACCTTGTACATCCATGTTAGTAAATTGACTTGCGGTTGTATTTAAAAGATTATTTGAAATAGCGTTACCATTATCTTGAAGATATTGTCTAAGTTGATGACCAGTTGTTACACCAGATTGTGATGCATTGTTAACAAAATAAGCATAAAGATCACTACTGTTTTGGTAATTTGTCATATAAGCACCTGATTGACGGTAACCAACAAATTGATTACCATTTACAGTTGTTGGAACAAAATTATAACTTTGTAATGGATTCATTTTTAAAAGATTATTAAAAATAACTAATATTTTATTTTATAATTTTTTACAAATTTTTAATTTAATTAAATTAATTTTATTTTTCATCACCATCAGAATCTTCATCATCAGTAACTTCTACTTCTTCATATTCAATTGTTTCATCTGTATCACCTGTATCATTAATTATTTTAACTTCATCTGGTATTTCAGTCTTTATAATACTCTTAATGATTTTTGGATTTTTTGGATTATTATTCATAAGATACTCATTTACCTTTTTAAGTTGTTCTTCAAGTTGTTCCATTTTTTTATTTAATAATGGATCTGATTTAACAGTTGTATTCATTTGTTTATTTGTAATTATACTCATTTCTGATTTAATTTTTTTAAGTTCTTTAAGTGCTAAAATACTAACACCTATTGCTGTACCTGCTGCAATAAATGGTAACCATTTTGTAACAATAGAAGCACTATTTATAAATTTTGGTTCTGGTATACTATTTATATTAGTAACTGGAACTTTCATTGGAGGAGGTGTATATTTACTTGACATTTACTTTATAAATATAAATAAATTCGTTTTTTTAAACGATTTTATTTTTAAATTTAAAAAATAAAAATAAAATTAAAATAATTAAAAAAAATATTTTATAATTAAAATTTAAATTATTACCAAATTTAGATTTAGAATTAGAATTAGAATTAGGTTGTTTTAAATAATTTGTTAATTCTTTAATTGACTGATCTTCATTTTTATAAAGTATATTAGTAATAAAATTTTGTATTACATATTGTGATATTCCATTTTTTATTAATATATTATATAAATTAATAGGAGAAAGATCATCTTCTGTAGTAATAGTAATTATATTTTTATTTAGAATTATATATTTATTTAATACAATATTAGGTGTATCAGTTATATTAGTTCTAAATTGTTGTATATTAACTGGATAATAATAATATTCAAATTTATCTGGATAAACACATTCATTTTGCCCTGGAGAAGTATAATCATTAATACCTGACCCAGGACTTCTTGCAAACCTATTCATACATCCACACACTTTACAAATTTCATTCGAATTTTTTTTTTTAGTTCCCATTAATTTTGGAAGTCTTATAAATTTTTGATTACCATCAATGTCTTTAGCATTTATAATTGGTATAATAATATTTTCAAACGATGTACTGATATATGCTCTTGAATCCTCTAATAAATTATTTTTTGCAGATACTATACATTCTTGAATATCATAATCACAAATTTGTGCTTTTTGAATATCAGTACAAATTTCTTCTATATTTTTAACATTTGTATATATAGTCGTATTATTTCCACATAATTCTTTATGTTTACATAAAAAATCTGGATTTTCACAAATTTCATCTATGTAACCATTATATGATACATTTGTTTCATAATTTATAAACCGATTAAGTTTATTATCGCCATTAACTAATTTATTATTCATTTAACTTTAACAATTATTTTTTTTAATTAAAATTTAATTTTACCAAAAGAAAATTTAGTATTTCTTTTTTTTATATATAAAAAAGTACCAACACCAATAATAAGAAGTAATATCATAGGTATATATATTTTTTTTTTATCTGAAATAGACTCAGATGTAGACGTAGACGTAGACGTAGACGTAGACGTAGACTTAGATGCATGTATTAACGGTTTTTTTATTTGTTTTTTTGGTGTAGATGATGGTTTTTTAAATATTTTTTTAATTGAATGCTTTATTGTATGTACTAACGATTTTTTTGATGACATTGTTAGTAAACTTAAAGGTGAACTTACAGGTGACGTACTTGGTGACGTACTTGGTGACATACTTGGTGACATACTTGGTGACATAATTGATAACATACTTGGTGACGTACTTGGTGACATACTTGGTGACATACTTGGTGACATACTTGGTGACATACTTGGTGAGATACTTGGTGACATACTTGGTGACATACTTGGTGACTCGTTTTTATTTAATTCTTCTTGTATAAATTCTTGTATAAAAAAATTAACCAAATATATTAATTGATCAGATATATCAATATTATCAGGTATTATAATATTTGTTGGATTATCAACATTATTATATTTTTTTATCATTTCTTCAATATCTGGTATAGATTTTTTAGTACTCAACATATCAACTAATTCTTTTACAAAATGATTATATGCATCATTTATAGTAATATCATTCCCACTTATTATATTACCATTATCATCAGGTGCTTCATTCCATTTATTTAATTGATCTAATGTAAAATTTTGTGATTTAAGAGTAGTTAATATACTATTTGCTATATAGTTAATTTGATCATTAGTAAAAAATTTTATTTGTGGTAAAGGTGAACTTGAAGATAATATCGCTGTAGGTGCAGGTGAACTTACAGGTGATTTAGACATTACTTGTTGAACTGCATTGGTTACTGCCTGTGATATTGCTGCAGGTGCAGGTGAACTTGTAGATAACATTACTTGTTGAACTGCATTGGTTACTGCCTGTGATATTGCTGCAGGTGCAGGTGAACTTGTAGATAACATTACTTGTTGA
>Ga0114958_10001057_pt1 | contig 22216 bp, 22 predicted proteins | sample C_130208_EF_Meta_FD_89577 | JGI IMG/M metagenome (GOLD analysis project Ga0114958, IMG submission 89577) | Freshwater microbial communities from Lake Croche, Canada to study carbon cycling - C_130208_EF_MetaG | ecosystem: Environmental > Aquatic > Freshwater > Lake | place: Lake Croche, Canada... | reverse complement strand
GCAGTTGAAGGGCAACCACACGCTTGAGGGCGAGAATCTCAACCTCGGGGAGAATTCCCTCGGTGGCGAGGAAATCGCTAAAGTCACTGCCGCGGTGGGCGTTTTGATGTGCTTTTGGTTTCACAACAACAGGGTTCGGAGTGGTCGTGGTGCCGGCAAGGCCATGAATGAAACGTATCTAATTTGATACGTTTGCCAAGTGGTTTTTCGAGAATTATCCAAATAACGTATTGGAAATCGGGGTCAGTGTGAATCGACGGGGTCAGTCCCGACTAACAAGCATTGGACTCAATGCGACGGCTTCTCGGGTTCTTGCGGATGCCAGTTGGAGAGGGTTTGGTGGATGGATGTCACTCACCACGAATGATCGCGCGGGGAGTTTCCAACGTGATGGTCATGGCCGGAGCGGAGCGGGGGGTGAGCTCATGGACAGGGCGGCGGGACGCCACCGGCACGGCCTGCCGCGAGACGCGGCAGGCACCTTGAGAGAGGGCTCCCCACCGGCGTTGCGGAATAAATTCCGCGCTCCGTGCAGAAAAAAAGCCGGCGGCCCTTGTGAGGACGCCGGCTTGGAATGGTTAGAACAAGGGCGAACGAAGTTCACCCTTCCTTGGATCGCTTATTGCGCGGTTTCGGCTTCGGTGACTTTCTGGTCGCGCAGCCAGGCGCGGCGGCTCATTTTGACGCGGCCTTTTTCATCGACTCCGAGGCACTTGGCGGTGATGACTTCGCCCTTTTTGACGACGTCCTCGACGTTTTCGGTGCGGCCTTCGGCCAGTTCTGAGACGTGGATCAGGCCGTCCTTGCCGGGGAGCACTTCCATGAACGCGCCGAAGGCGGTGATGGAAACAATCTTGCCGGTGTACACCTTGCCCACTTCGATTTCCTGGAACATGCGCTCGATCATCGCCTTGGCGCGCTCGAGGCCTTCCTGCTTGGAAGCGTAGATGTGAACCGTGCCGTCGTCCTCGATGTTGATCTCGGCGCCGGACTCGGCCTGGATGCCCTTGATGTTCTTGCCGCCCGGCCCGATGAGCTCGCCGATGCGGTCGGCCGGGATTTTAACCGTGACGATGCGCGGGGCATGCGGGCTGAGTTCGTTAGGCGTGGTGATCGACTCGGCCATCTTGGCGAGCACCTTGGTGCGGCCGGCCTTGGCGATGTGGATCGCTTCCTCGAGCATCGCGAGCGGCAGGCCCGGGAGCTTGAGGTCGAGCTGATAGCCGGTGACGCCTTCGCTGGAGCCACAGAGCTTGAAGTCCATGTCGCCGTAGAAGTCTTCCGAGCCGATGATGTCCAGGAGCATCTTGTAGCTCTTGAGCGAGTTGTCGTCGTTGACTTCGGTGACCAGGCCGACCGAGATGCCGCCGACCGGGCGGATCAGCGGGACACCGGCGTCGAGCAACGCCATGGTGCCGGCGCAAACCGACGCCATCGAGGTGGAGCCGTTAGACTCGGTGACTTCCGAGGACAGGCGGATCGCGTAGGGGAAATCCGCTTCGTCGGGGAGGCAAGGTTCGATCGAGCGCTCGGCGAGCGAGCCGTGGCCGATTTCGCGGCGGTTGATGCCACCCATGCGGCCGGTTTCACCCACCGAGAACGGAGGGAAGTTGTAGTGGAGGATGAAGCGCTTGGAGTCTTCGCCACCGGCGTAGTTGTCGAAGCGTTGTTTTTCATCGGCCGGGGCCAAGGTCGTGATGGCCAGCGCCTGGGTTTCACCGCGGGAGAAAATCGCGGAGCCGTGGACGCGCGGCAGGGTGCCGACTTCGCCGTAGAGCGCGCGCAAATCGCCGATGCTGCGGCCGTCGGCGCGCACGCCTTTTTCCATGATGGAAATGCGGAACGCCTTCTTCTGCAGGTATTCGAAGGCTTGCTCGACATCGAAGTCAGTCGCTTCCGGAGCGCGCTCCTTGATGGCGGCTTCCACTTCGTTGCGCAGGGCTCCGACTTTCTTGGCGCGCTCGGTCTTGGTCGGCGCGTAGATGGCGGCTTCGATGCGGTCGCCGGCGATTTCGTAGGCGATTTCCAACAGGTTGTCCTTGGCCAGGATCTGGCCGAATTCGCGCTTGGCCTTGCCGGCCAGACGGACGAGTTCTTCCTGCATGGCGACGAGTTGGGTCACGGCAGCCTGGGCGAAGTGGAGCGCCTTGATGAACTCTTCTTCCGGGAGTTCGTCGGCCTGGCCTTCGATCATGATCACTTCGGTCTTGTTGCCGACGTAGATCAGGTCGAGATCGCTGTTAGAGCGTTGGTCGTGGGTCGGGTTGATCACGAACTGGCCGTCCACGCGGCCGACGCGCACCGCGCCGATTGGGCCGGCGAACGGGATGTCCGACAGGCAGAGGGCGGCGGAGGCACCATTCATCGCGAGGACGTCGGAGTCGTTTTCACCATCGGCGCTGAGCAGGATGGCGATGATCTGGGTGTCGTAGAAATAACCTTTCGGGAACAACGGGCGCAGCGGGCGGTCCGTCATGCGGCAGGTGAGGATTTCCTTTTCGGTGGGGCGCCCCTCGCGCTTGAAGTAACCACCGGGGAACACACCGGCGGCGGAGGCTTTTTCCTTATATTCCACGGACAGCGGGAACCAGGTTTGACCGGGCTTCACCTTGGTGGAGGAAACGGCGGTGACCAGGATGATGGTGTCACCGCAGCGGACGGTGACGGCACCATCGGCGAGTTTGGCAAGCTTGCCGGTTTCGATCGTGATCGGATTGGTGCCGACATCGCTCGTGAGTGTATGGATATTCATTTTCTTCTGTGTTTTCTTCTGTTTTTCAGTGCGTGCAGCCACCCGGCGGGGTGCCGGAGGGTCATTCGGGTTTCAGGACACAAAATCCGCCGCCCGTGTCTAACGGGACGGTGGATGGGATGGTCCTGGGGCTCGGGCGAAACTGTTGATTGCCCGTGCCGTTTCGCATGACCGCCACGGGTGGTGTTCCCGTGGCGGTGATTGCGCAGAGTGTTAGCGGCGAAGGCCGAGGCTTTGGATGACCTGCTGGTATTTCTGCTCGGAGCCGGCCTTGATGTAATTGAGCAGCTTGCGGCGCTGCGAAACCATCGTCAGGAGCCCGCGGCGCGACGAGAAATCCTTCTTGTGGATGTTCAGGTGGTCCGTGAGATGGAAAATCCGTGCGGTGAGGAGGGCCACTTGATAAGGGGCGCTGCCGGTGTCGCCTTCGTGGAGTTGATATTCTTTGAGGTTGATTTCTTTTTCGCTCATGGTCGTAAGGGATGGATCCAGCATGCGCCAGACCGTCCTAGGTTGAGGGTGAGCGCGAAACAAACCCCGCCCGCGCCGGTTTTGCAAGATAAATGGCTACCTTTGTCGAAGTTTTTAAAAAACCCGATGTCAGGGCTTCGCAAAATACCGCACGCCCGGCAAATCTTTGAAATGGGCGTCCTGCGTCCACAATTCGGCTTCGCCGTGCCGTGCCGTCGCGTAGATGAGGGCATCGGCCGTGGCGAGCTTGTGCTGATGCGCGAGGATGGCGGCGGCATCCGCCATCCGGGCATCCAGGGCAATGCTTGGGAATTTGGTCAGCGCCCGAATGGCCAACTCCTGGAAATCCGGGCCACCGTGGGCCAAGGCATAGCGTCCAACTTCATAGCGCACCAGGGCGGGGACGAATAACCGCTCCGCTTTCAGCGCCGGTTCGAACAAATGGGCTCGCCCGTCATCGGCCAGGAGCTCAATCCAACCGGAGCTGTCCAAAACGATGCTCATGGCAGTGGCCGAGTCGTTTCGTCGCGGATTTCTTCATCCATGACTTTCATGCCTTTCAACAAGCCGCGGATTTCATCGATGCTTGGCTCCTTGACCAAGTGAAGGCCATCCAAGTCCTGAGTCACCAACAGCCGCGTGCCCGGCTTGATTTTGAGCGTGTCGCGGACTTCACGCGGAATCACGATCTGGTATTTTGATGACACGGTGATGGCGATCATGAGCTGACGGTAAGACGCTATGGCATCGATGTCAAAGCGCTTTCGGGGCCACATTCGTCAGAATGCGGTGGCTCGATGTTCGGTGCCGTCTGAGGCGGGCCCCACGGAGGCACCACGCTCTTGTGGTGCGGGAGAAAGGGTGTCTCATGAGGACGCGCCAACGCGCTCCCTCATCAGCCGCCCCCCTGCCGACGACATGAGTGTCGTCGCTCCTTACCACTCGGTGCCGAGGCCGTGCCTGGCGGCGAGCTCCAGCAGGTCCGGGCGCATCGGCCATTCGTCCGGGCGCTCGTGGCTGGAGTGGCGGTGGCTGGCGCCTTTGAGCGTCATGCAGCCGGTGTTGTCGCCGATTTGGCGCACCGCCTCGACTTCCTCCGGGGTGAGGCGGATGTCGGGCAGGGCGGCAAATTCGCGGATCTTGTCCTCGATCGGGCGGGCGTCATCGCCGGCTTCCTGGATGAACGTGGGCACCACGCTCGCCACCGCCGGGTGGCTTAAATTCCAGATCGAGGCGAACTGCAACAACGTGAGGCCGTGTTTTTCCAGAATCGGCTGCATCCGTTCGGCCTTTTCCATACCGTGTTGCACCCACCCTTCCGGCCGAAAGCTCCGATGGTCGCCGGGCTTGAAGCTGTGCCCAGGCAGCCCCAAATCTCCGTGAAACACCCCGCCGTAATCGACCACTCGGGTCATTACTTTGACACCGAATTGCTCACAGGCGGGCAGGGTCAGGCTGACCGGCCAGGGTTCCAGCGGATTGAGAATGAGCATCGCCCAGTCAATGTGCTCGCCGAAGCGCTCGAGGCAGCCGATCAGGTCGAGCGAAAAGCCGTTGGCCGGGCCCGGCGCGATGCCCAGCAAATCGGTGAACCCGGCCTCCTTGGCACCGAGCATCGCCTGCCACAGCGTCTCGCTGGTGTAGCCGGTTTCGTCCGGGTTGTGCAGCATGAGCAAGTCGAAGCGGTCCACACCGCAGCGCTCGAGTTCCTTGGCGCAGGCGGTGCGGACAAAATCCGCGTATTGTCCCGGCGGGCGCAGCGCCGCATCGGTGAAGCGCGGATAGCCGCGGCTGCCCTCGCGCTGGCCTTGATAGAAATCGTGCCCGATCATCCCTACCAAGCTGTAGCTGCTGCGGTCGATGCCGCGCAGCGCCCTACCTAACAATTCGTCGGCCTTGCCATTGCCATAGACGTCGGCGGTGACAAACGTGCGGATGCCTGCCTGATAGGCGGTTTCAATGCAGGCGGTGAACCGTTCCTCGGTTAGGGTTTCACCAAAGTGCATGAAGCGTCCGCCGCTCCAGGTGCCGTATGCCGTCGTGGTAGGTTCCATCATCGTGGCCGCATCCCTAAACCACGAGCCGCTCCCTGTCAAATGACCTGTGGTGCTTTGCCCGCCTGGGCAGAGGGTGTTGGGTAGCCGGACCGGCTGTCCCTCCGGAGGAGGGTTAGCCGGAAGGACAGCCGGTGATGGGCCACGGCTACTTTTTAACGGCAGCGGGCTTGGCGGCGGCGGCCTGCTGCTTGGCCTTGGAGGCGCTGCTGGTCTTGGCCTGTTTTTGCGCGGACTTCTTCTGGTTGGCTTTGGGGGATTTGTCGCCCATGGTTTGGTGTGGTTGGGGTGTGGGATCGTGCCGGCGGAATAGGGATTACCCCGCGAGCGTGGATAACATCCCTGCCGGCCCCGCCAAAGTCAAGACGGCGGTTAGGCCGCCGCCTAACCAAATTGCAGCGGCTGGCCGGTGGTCGAGAGCACGGCCCGCCAGAGTTCGCCGGTGAGATCGAGGCGTTTGCCGCCGGCGGCGATCAAATCGATGGGCACATGCACGAACTGGCCGTTGAGGAAACTGATGACCAGGCCGGTCCGGCCGGACATGGCGGCATGCGCGGCGTGGCGGCCCATCCGGTCGCACAGCAGCGAGTCCTCGGTGTTGGCGGGACAGCCTCGGATCTGATAGCTCGGGTCGAAGTAGCGCATGATCATCTCGAGTTTGCGCGCCTGGAAGTGGGTGCCGATGGCATCCCTGAGGAACTGGCCGATATCCGCGAGCTTCGGGTTGCCGGAGGCGTCGGTGGCTTCGCTGGCGGCAAGCAGGTTCTGGCCTGCGCCCTCCGCCACCACAATGACGGCGTGGCCCTGGTGTTGCAAGCGGCGCTGCAGCGCGGCTAACAGCCCGGCCGGGCCGTCCAGGGTGAATGCTTGTTCGGGAACGAGGCAGAAGTTCACGTCCTGACTGGCGACGGTGGCCGCGGCGGCGATGAAGCCCGCGTGGCGGCCCATGAGTTTGACCACGGAAACCCCGTTGTCGACGCTGCGCGCCTCGGTGTGCGCGCTTTTGATGACGCGCACCGCCTCGTCCACCGCGGTGCCGAAACCGAAGGTGCGCGTCACGAAGCGCACGTCGTTGTCGATGGTCTTGGGAATGCCGACCACCGCGAGCGGGCGGCCGCGGCGGCCCGCCTCCTGATAGAGTTCGTTACCGCCGCGCTGGGTGCCGTCGCCGCCTACGGTGAAGAGGATGTCGATCTGGTGGGCAATGAGGAAATCCACCGCGAGCGCCGTGTCCACGGGCCCGCGCGAGGTGCCTAACAGAGTTCCGCCATCCTGGTGGATGTCCGCGACGAGTTCCTCGGTGAGTTCGACGGGCGGTTTGCCGCGCGCAGGGTCGAGGCCGCGATAGCCGCCGCGGATGCCGAGCACGGACTTCAGGCCGTAGCCGCGGATGAGTTCGCGCACCACCGAGCGGATGACGTTGTTGAGGCCGGGGCACAGCCCGCCGCACGTGACGATGGCGGCGCGGGTTTGCGCCGGATCGAAGAACAACTGCGCCCGCGGCCCGGCCTTCTCGAACAGCAGGAGATCGTCGGGCAGCGCGCCGCCGGGCCATTGGATGTCTGTGGGGACGAGGATTTCGCGCACGTCGCAGGACGCCAGCGGCGAAGGATGCCGGGCCTCGCCCAACGTGGTGATGGTCATGGGTTTCAAATATCAATGGGGGTTCAGGGTGCGGGAGCGGGGCTCGGTTGGGATGGTGCCTCCCGCACAAGCTCGGTGAACGCGGCGGCCTTGCCAAGCTCGAGCACCTGCTCGGCGGGGGTGGTGGCGAAGAGATGCATGATGCGCGCCACGACGCCGGTCCACCCGGTTTGATGGCTCGCGCCAAGGCCGGCACCGTTGTCGCCGTGGAAGTATTCGTAGAACTGGATGCCGTCCTGCCAGTGCGGGTCTTGCTGGAACTTCGACTCGTCCCCATTGACCGGGCGCCTCCCCCGCTCATCCTTGAGGAAGATGCCGGTGAGCCGGCGCGAGATCTCCTCCGCCACCTGATAGAGATTCATCAGCTGGCCGGACCCGCTCGGGCATTCAACGGTGAACTCATCGCCATAGTAGGCGTAATATTGAAACAGGGCGCGGATGACGAGCGCATTGACCGGCATCCAGATCGGGCCGCGCCAGTTGGAGTTGCCGCCGAACATGCCGCTGTCGGACTCGCCCGGCAAATAGGACACGCTATAGTCCGCCTCGCCCACGCTGACGTGATATGGGTGATCCGCGTGATGGCGCGAGAGCGAGCGCAGGCCGTAGGGGCTGAGAAATTCGTTTTCGTCGAGCATGATGGCCAGCACGCGGCGCAGTTTGGATTGGTCGAGGATCGCGGCGAGGCGGCGACCGGCGTGGCCGACCAGTTCCGGATCGTGGATATAATCGACCAGCTCCGGGCGTGCGGCGAGAAAGCCCTTCATTCGCTGCATCTGGTCGGGGTATTTTTGCCGGAATTCGCCTTCAAACACCGTGACCGCGCAGAGCGGCAGCAGTCCGACCATCGAGCGGACCTTGAGACGGCGGGCGGTGCCGTCGGGCAGTTGCAGCACGTCGTAGAAAAACCCGTCCTCCTCGTCCCACATGCCGGTGTTGCCGCCGGCGTGAATGGTGGCCGAGGCGATCGCCACGAAGTGCTGGATGAATTTGAGCGGCATGTCGGAGAATGCCTCGTTGTGCAGCGCCAGCTCCGCGCTGATTTCGAGCATGTTCATGCTGAAGAGCGCCATCCAGGCGGTGCCGTCGGCCTGTTCCAGATAGCCGCCGGTGGGCAGCGGGGCGCTGCGGTCAAAGACGCCGATGTTGTCGAGCCCGAGGAATCCGCCCTCGAAGGTGTTTTTGCCCGAGCGGTCCTTGCGGTTGATCCACCAGGTGAAATTGAGCAGGAGTTTATGAAAGCACCGCTCAAGCCAGACGAGATCGCCCTTGCCGGTGCGGGCCTTGTCTAACCGATAGATGAAGATGGTGGACCAGGCATGGACCGGCGGATTCACATCGCTGAAATTCCACTCGTAGGCGGGAATCTGGCCGTTCGGATGCAGGTAGGTTTCGCGCAGCATCAAATCGAGTTGCTGTTTGCCGAAATCCACATCCACCAGCGTGAGCGGCAGGATGTGGAATGCCAGATCCCAGGCGGCGAACCAGGGATACTCCCACTTGTCGGGCATCGAGATGATGTCCGCGTTATACATGTGATGCCAGTGCTCGTTGCGCGGCGCGTGACGGGAGGTGGGCGCATACGGATCGCAGCCCCGCTCTTCGAGCCAGCGGTTCACATCGAAGTTATAGTATTGTTTGGACCAGATCATGCCGGCCAACGCCTGCCGCATCACTGCAGTCGCATCCGCCGTGAGCGAGCCGGGGATGATCGAGGCATAGAACTCATCCGCCTCGCGCCGGCGCGCCTGCATGACCTCGTCGAAATGCGCTCCGAATGCGCCGCCGCCATAGGCTGCGGCCTGCGCGGCGGGGGCCACCGTGGTCAGGCGCAGGCGGACCGTCTCGCAACCGCCCGCGGGCACGCTGAGCTGATAGTGAGCGGCAGCCTTGGTGCCGGTTTGCTCGGGATTGACGGCATCGAGCTGGCCGTGGATGAGAAAATCGTGGAATCCATCCTTGACGAATGGGGTTGCATTTTCCCGGTCGAACAGTCGGCGCTGGTTCGTTTCGTTTTCGGTGAAAAGCAGCGCCGCTTCGCCATCGCAGTAGAGAAACCGCTCGCCGAGATTGGTATCGGTCGCCCGTACCAGGTGGTCGCCCGCGGCTTGCAATGACGGTCGTGGCCTTGCGTTGCCCCACGACCAGCGGTTGCGGAACCAGAGCGTGGGCAGCACGTGGATGTCCGCCGGTTGCGGGCCGCGGTTGTGGATGCGGATTTGCACCAGAATGTCCTCGGGGGATTCCTTGGCGTATTCGACGACCACATCGAAATAGCGGTCCTCACCGAAAACGCCGGTGTGGAGCAATTCATATTCCGAATCGCTACGGCCGCGCTCATGGTTGGTGGCCACGAGTTGATCATACGGATAGGCGGCCTGGGGGTATTTGTAGAGGTATTTCAGATAGGAATGGGTCGGCGTGGCATCCAGATAGAAATAGTATTCCTTCACGTCCTCGCCGTGGTTGCCCTCGCGGTTAGTCAGGCCGAAGAGGCGTTCCTTGAGGATGGAATCCCGGCCGTTCCACAGCGCGAGGGCCAGACACAGCCGCTGGCGGTCGTCCGAGATTCCGGCCAGCCCGTCCTCGCCCCAGCGGTAGGCGCGGGACCGGGCCTGATCGTGGCTGAAATAATCCCAGGCGTCGCCGTTGTCGCTGTAGTCCTCGCGCACCGTGCCCCACTGGCGCTCGCTCAGATAGGGTCCCCACTTTTTCCACGGGGTGGCGGGATGGCGGGCATCTTCAAGACGTTGTTGTTCACGGGTCATGGCGGCGGGGGGGCACGTGCCAGCGATCAGCCGCTGACCGTTCAGCTAGAACAGGAGGCGATGCTAGCGCGTTTCCCGCGCTTGGGCAAGCTGCCAGGGCTCTTAACCCAAACGGGAAAATGGAATCAGGCAATGCGGCTATTTTTTCCGCTGATTGCACTGATTGCACTGATTTCAACTGATTTCACTGATAGAATAGAATTTTTCCTGCCATCTATTGCGTTCACCTATTAGCAACCGAACCCGTGGCGCGCTCAGGAGGCACCAGACTCCTGTGGTGCATGCGGAAGAGCGGATCATGGATCGGTGGCGCCAATCTTTCTCATGAGCCTTGCTTCCGCCGACGACAAGAGTGTCGTCGCTCCATTCAGCGAGCTCACCTGGGCCACGTTCCTCAGAAAGTTTAAGGCACTCCGCCCGAGCATTGAGGCCCATTCTTTTGAGGAACTGGGACGCTCCGTTCTAACGCCCAGGATGGGTGCTGGCCGACGAGCCGCCCGGATCATCCAATCAGGATTCATTAAAGCACGCGACTCGGGAAAACCTCGTGGATCCACTTGCGTGGGCCCGCAAAAACGCCAGTGATCACCCGCTGAGCGGCGATGACATCGCCTTCTTGTTTTGGAAAAAGGAGGCCACTAATCCTGGCCCGGAATTTCAGCTCAGGACTTTTCTTCCAGCAGGCGCTTGAGGCGGTTTTTCATCGAGACCTTGCCCACGGCGGACAGCCGGTCCACGAACAACACCCCATTGAGGTGGTCGATTTCATGTTGCAAGGCTCGGGCGAGCAGGCCGTCGGTTTCGACGACCCACACTGAGCCGTCGAGCTGCGGCAGGGTGGCCTTGATGGTGAGCGGTCGGCGGACTTCGGCGCGGATGCCGCGGATGCTCAGGCAGCCTTCCATGGCGGTTTCCTTTTCCTGGCCGAAGACCACCTCCGGGTTGATGAACACCAAGGGCATGATGGATGCCAGGTCCGCGTCCTCGCCATTGACCTTGAGAAACGTGATGCATTCGGGATCGAAGGCCACATCCACCACGGCCAAACGGATGTCCTCGCCCACCTGCGGCGCGGCCAAGCCCACGCCGTGGGCCTCGACCATCGTGGCGAGCATGTCCTCGACGAGTTGCAGGATCGTTGCGTCCACCTCGGTGACCGGGCGGCAGCGTTGGCGGAGAACGGGGTGACCGTATTGGACAATTTCGCGGATCATGGGTGGTGTGCGAAGCATTGTTACCGGAGCGCGCGCCAAAGGTCAAACGCCGGAATCACCCCAATTCGAGGCGTGCACGGCGGAGCTCGGTGTGATTGAATTCCATCATGCGCCAGACTCTGTTGCGGAATCCGGTCTTTGCCATGGCGGCAGAGCAGTTTGATCGCGTCGCGGATTTCTTGAACCTCAGCGCTGACCTGCGCGAGCGCTGCAAGTGGCCGAAGCGCCTCATCACGGTGACCGTGCCGATCCGCCGCGACGACGGGACCACCGAAGTGTTCTTCGGCCACCGCGTGCAACACCACCTCACCCGCGGCCCGACCAAGGGCGGACTACGCTATCACCCATCGGTCGACCTCGGCGAAATCACCGCACTCGCCCTCTGGATGACTTGGAAATGCGCGCTCATGGATCTGCCCTTCGGCGGCGGCAAGGGCGGCATTGCCTGCGACCCGGCCACCATGTCCGCCGGTGAACTCGAGCGACTCACCCGCCGCTACACCATGGAAATGATCCCGTTCATCGGCCCGGAAACCGACGTGATGGCTCCGGACTTGGGCACCAACGAACAAACCATGGCGTGGATGGCAGACACCTATTCGACCCATGTCGGGCATCTGGTGCCGGCCATCGTCACCGGCAAGCCGCTCAACCTGCAAGGGTCGTGCGGCCGCGCCCGCGCCACCGGCCACGGCGTTGCCTTCGTCGCCTCCAATGCCCTCCACCAACTCGGCACGCCCGTGGATGGAGCAACGGCGATCGTTCAGGGCTTCGGCAATGTCGGCTCCCATACCGCCTACACGCTCGCCTCCCACGGGGTGCGCATCTTGGGCGTCTCGGATGTGCAGGGCGCGATCTGGAATGACCGCGGCTTGGATGTCGTCAAACTGCGGAACCACCTGGCGCAAACCGGCAGCGTGTGGGGCTTTGCGGAAGCGGAACCGATCGATCCGGATCGGCTGTTGTGCCAGTCGTGTGACATCCTTGCGCCGTGCGCCCTCGACCGGGTGATCACCGCCGACAACGCCCCGCGACTCCGCTGCCGGATTCTCGCCGAAGGCGCCAACGGCCCGAGCACCCTCGAGGCTGACCGGATCCTGGATGCGCGCGGCGACATATGGGTGATCCCCGACATTTTGTGTAACGCGGGCGGCGTCACGGTTTCCTATTTCGAGTGGGTGCAAAACTTCCAGCACTTGTCGTGGACCGAACGCGAAGTCGTCACCCGGCTCGAAACCCTGCTCCAAAAAGCTTACACCAAGGTCATCAGTTTCGCCAAACGCCACCGCCTCTCCCACCGCACTGCCGCCCAGGCCATCGCGATCCAAACCGTCGCCGACGCCAAATCCGCCCGCGGCTTGTTCCCGTGACCCCTCAGGCGAAATCTTCCCCCACCCCGCATGTCCAGGAACCCATCCGGCAATCCAGTCGCAAACGATTGAATTTAGGTCGTTTGATGGGTGAGCCCTCGGGAAATCGGGCGTTTGGCACCCGCGTCATCCACGCTCACAAAGGTGACCCGGGTGGTGAAAATCGCGTGCCGGCCGGCTTTTTCATCGAGGACTTCCACCGCGTAGCGAACGCTGGTATGGCCCTCGCGCTCGCGGCTGCAAGTGATGCGCAGGATGGTGCCCTCCCGCACGCTGTGATGAAACTCCACGGTGTCCATCGCCACGGTGACGAACTGGCAGTGCGGGTAATCGATGCTGGCGGCGATCCATGACGCCTCGTCGATCCACGCCAGCAAGCGCCCGCCGAAAAGAAACCCGTAGTGGTTCAAATCTCCTGGCAGGACAAGACGGTGCGTTTCCATGACCTCACCAGCGGCGGCGTTTGCCTTCCCGATACAGCCCGGCATCGAGCGAGTAGGCCCCACCCCCGGTGAGGATGAGGACGACCAGCGGGATCAGATAGAGCAGGCCCAACTCCTTGGCGACCAAAACGGCCGGCGGGGTGACAAACCACGGCGCGGCGGCCTGGATGCCGAAGACCGCCACCACCATGCTGAAGGCAAGCACGAAGGACGCCGACCGGGTGGCTAACCCGAGAATGATGAGGATGGACGCCACGACCTCGGCGCCGATGCAGGCCATCAGACTGAGCGGCGGGGTGAGGTGGTTGAGCAGGAAAAATTCCGGCACAGGGAACGCATCTTTCAGCGCCACATAACCGGCGATTTTGGGGATTCCGTGACCGAGGAGCATCATCAACCCGAGCATGACCCGCAACGCAAAAATCCCCTGCGAGGCCGTCAAATCCCGGGTGCCGCAGTCAAAAAAAAACTTTTTCATCAGGCGGTGGCGGCGGGCGGTTGGATCGAGATGGTGATGCGTTTGAGGCGGTCGTCGCCTTCCGGCGAGTGGGTGGCGATGGCGGGATCATCGGCCAGGATGTGATAGACCATCCGCCGGTAGTAGGCGTTGAGCGGTCGCAGTTGATAGGGATTGCCGGTGAGCTTCACCCGTTGGGCGATCTCTTTGATTTCGGCCGCCATTTGATCCTCGCGGATGGTACGGAAATGTTCGCAATCCACTTGGATGCGCTCAGCTTGGGGGAATTGCCGCCGGGTGATCCGGTTGACGAGGTATTGCAAGTCGTCGAGGCGCTCGCCTTCGCGGCCGATGATCACCTGGCTGTTGGCCGAATGGATTTGCAGGCACGGTCCGCCATGGGTTTCCTGCACCTCGATGGAGGCGGCGAGGCCGAGATGTCCGAGCATCGTATCGAGGGTTTTCGTGGCTGTTTCCACCGGGGTCATGAGGAGAGTCTAATCAGAACTCCGTCCGGGTCAATCCCTCCCAACCCCTTTGTGGCGGAAATCGCCCGGGGACCTCGGCACGTAGGCGTGCGGGTTGCAGCACGCCGGGACGCGTTCTCACCCACGCGCCCACGACGCGGGTGCCCGGATGATTTCCTGCTGGCCATGGGTGGCGCCGTCCGCCACAACCACTGCGGCATGAGCCATCCATCCGCAGAGAATCAGCAGGGTTTCGGCACATTGCCAGATGGTCGCGAAGTGAAAATCTTCACCCTCACCAACCGCAACGGGCTCAAAGCCCGGGTCACGGAATACGGCGCCATTCTAGTGTCCATGGAAACTCCGGACGCCGCCGGCCATCTCGCCGACCTCACCCACGGCTACGACACGCTGGCCGGCTGGCTGGCCAACCCTGCCTACTTCGGCGCCACCATCGGGCGCTATGGCAACCGCATCAAGAACGGCAAATTCACCCTCGACGGCAAGTCCTACGTGCTCGCCACCAACAACGATCCCGGCGGCCTCCCGTGCTCCCTCCATGGCGGCCTGCGCGGCTTCGACCAAGTGCTGTGGTCGGGCAAGCCGACCGCGGACAACGGCGTGGAATTCACCTATGTCTCGCCCGATGGCGAGGAAGGATACCCCGGCAACCTCACCGTCAAGGTCACCTACACCCTGACCGAGGCCAACGAGCTGAAATGGGAGGCCCGCGCCACCACCGACGCGCCCACCGTCATCAACCTGGTCCACCACACGTATTGGAACCTCTCGGGCGACCCCACGACCCAGATCAACGATCACGAGTTGATGCTCGCCGCAGCGGCGTTCCTGCCCACCGATGCCGGACTGATCCCGACAGGTGCCATCGCGCCGGTGGCCGGCACCCCGCTGGATTTCACCAAGCCCGCCACGATTGGCGCGCGGGTGGATGAGGATTTTGAGGCGCTCCACTTCGGCGGCGGCTACGACCATTGCTGGGTGCTGGCACCGGACGCGGGCGTGCGCCTCGCCGCCCGCGTCAAGGACCCGAAATCCGGGCGGGTGCTGGAGTTGTCCACCGACCAGCCGGCGATCCAGTTTTACGGGGCGAATTTCCTCGATGGCACGGCCACCGGCAAGCGAGGCGTGGATTACGGCCCGCGCTCGGCGCTGTGTCTGGAGACCCAGGGCTTCCCGGACTCCCCCAACCAACCCGGGTTTCCATCGACGGTGCTGCGGGCCGGGCAAACCTACCGCCACGTGATGATTCACAAGTTTTCCGCAGAATGACCTTTCCTCCGCCTTGCGGTCTGGCTAAATGCGCCGGGCCGCTAGAGAAGACCCCACACCCGATCCGTTAGAACACCTGGTATGGAAGTATTCAAACTCGCTGGCATCGATTATGCCATCCTCCTGATCTATGTCGGCTTCGTCCTGGGAATCGGCTTCGCGCTGAAGCGCTATATGAAAACCTCGGCGGACTTTTTGACGTCCGGCCGCTCGATTCCCGCCTGGGTCACCGGGCTGGCGTTCCTGTCAGCCAACCTGGGCGCGCTGGAGTTGGTGGGCATGACGGCCAGCGGCGCGAAATATGGCATTGCGACCTGCCACTTCTACTGGGTCGGGGCGATTCCCGCGATGATCTTCCTAGCGGTGTTCATGATGCCGTTTTACTACGGCTCCAAGGCCCGCTCGGTGCCGGAGTATCTCAAGATGCGCTTTGACGAGCGCACCCGCTGCCTGAACTCGATTTCGTTTGCGGTGATGACGGTGTTTGCCTCGGGCATCTCGATGAACGCGCTTTCAAAGCTCCTGCATCAGCTGCTGGGTTGGAACTATGACATCAGCCTGTGGATTTGCTCGGCCATCGTGCTGGCCTATGTGCTCAAAGGCGGCCTGACCTCGGCCATTTACACCGAGGTCCTGCAGTTTTTCATGATCGTACTGGGCTTCGCCCCGATCGTATTCCTCGGCTTGAAGGATGTCGGCGGTTGGGACCACCTGAAAACCGTGTTAGGCCAAGTGGCCCAAAACCCGGGCCAGATCGAGTTGAACACCCACTCCTTCCAGTCCGATGCGTGGACCAGCGCGTGGACGCCGCTGCTCTCCGGGGCGACCCATAACCCGATGGGCGTGGACTGGTTCGCGATGATGTTCGGCCTCGGTTTCGTGCTCTCGTTCGGTTACTGGTGCACCAACTTCCTGGTGGTGCAGCGGGCGATGGCCGCCAAGAACATGAGCGCCGCCCGGCGTACGCCGTTGATTGCCGCCATCCCCAAGATGGTGTTTCCGATTCTGGTGATCCTGCCCGGCATGATCGCCGCCGGCCTCGCGTTCTCCGGCAAGGACGGCTACCGCCTGCCGCCCAAACCGCTGGCCGCCGCGGCATACTCCGCCGCCCTGCCGGCCCTCAAAGCCGCCGCATCGCTGGATCGCGCCGCGGCGGTGGCCAGCGTGACCCAGGCCACCGGGATGAAGATGAGCCCGGAAAAGGTCGCGGCCCTGATTCAGGCAGCGCCCACCCTGAGCGAAGCTCAAATCAAGGATCAACTGCAGGACGCCGTTGTTGAAAACGACTACGACGGCGTGATCCTCTCGCTGGTCAAAAAATACTGCCCGCCCGGCTTGTTGGGCCTGGCGCTCACCGGTCTGCTGGCCTCCTTCATGTCAGGCATGGCGGGCAACGTCACCGCGTTCAACACGGTCTGGACCTACGACCTCTATCAGGCATACCTCGCGCCGAACAAGAGCGACGATCATTATATGTGGATGGGCCGCGCGATCACCGTGGTCGGTATTCTCCTGAGCATCGTGTGCGCCTATCTGGTGAGCCGCTGGTCGAACGCCATGGACATCATCCAGCTGGTGTTCGGCTTCGTCAATGCGCCGCTCTTCGCCACCTTCCTGCTCGGCATGTTCTGGAAACGCACCACCAGCCATGGCGCGTTCTTCGGCCTGCTCGGCGGCATATCCACCTCCGCCTTGTTCCACGCCCTGACCCTTGCCCAGGGCAACGTGCCCGGCGTCAAAGGCGGCTACCTGCGGGTGCTCGAAACCTATCCGAGCGACATGGCCCAGAACTTTTGGCTGGCCAGTTATGCGTTCATTGCCTGCCTGCTCATCACCCTGGGCATTTCGGTGGTCACCGCCCGCACCAAGACCGATGAGGAACTCGCCGGCCTGGTCTATTCGCTGACCCCCAAGATCGTGGACCAGGAGCAATCCTGGCACCTGCGGCCATCGGTCATCGGCATCATCCTGTTGCTCTGCTGCGTTGTGCTCAACGTGATCTTCTGGTAACTTCCACCTCCCACCATCCACTATTATGGGACTCGACCTTCGCCTTCCTATCGGACTGTACTTCACCATTCTCGGCGTGCTCCTGGGAGGCTACGGCCTCCTGACCCACTCGGACGCCGCCCTGTATCATCGCTCGCTGGACATCCGCATCAACCTGATCTGGGGCGGCGTGCTGCTGGCCTTCGGCTTGGGCATGCTGATTCCCTCGCTCATTGACCGGAAGAAAAACGCCACCAAGTAAGCGCCTCATGAAAATCACCTGCTACACCGGCGGCCAAACCCAGACCAACGGCTATCTGGCCGAGACTCCCGACGGCAATTTTCTGGTCGATGCGCCCGAAGGCATCGCGGCCTGGCTCGCCAGGCAAGGCGTGCGCGTCGATGACGTGCTGCTGACTCACCAGCACTACGACCACGTGCTGGACGCCGCCGCCATGCGGGCGCAAGGCGCGCGCCTGCATGCCTTCGCCCCTTATTCCATGGAACTCACCCTCGAGGCCTTCGCCCGCGGTTGGGGCATGCCCATTGCGGTCGATCCCTATCAGATCGACGCGGTTCTGGACGTGACCCAACCGCTGCGCCTGGCCGGCCAGGTCATGGCGCTGGCGCACATCCCGGGCCACGCGCTCGACGCGGTGACGTTCTATCTGGCAGAGAGCGGCCTGCTTTTTTCAGGCGACACCCTGTTTGCCGGGTCCATCGGCCGCACCGACCTGCCCGGCGGCAGCACCCGCCAACTCGTCGAGGGCATTGGCCAGCACTTGCTCACCCTACCGCCCGACACCCGGGTCCTGTCGGGCCACGGTCCGGCCACCACCATCGGTAGCGAGGCGCAGGCCAATCCGTATCTCTAGTGAGTAGTCCGCCATGCTGCTTCCGGTATTTCAAGACTTGCTCAAACCCCAATGGCGGAGCGTGCTCGAGGATCTCAAGCGCAGCGGCGGCATGCCGGTGAGCGAATTGGCCCGAAAGTCCGGTGGCAGCTACATGGCTGTCAAAACCCACTGCGAGGCCCTGACCCAAGCCGGCTATCTGCTTCGCACCCGCCTGCCGCGGACTGCGGTGGGGAGGCCGGAGATTTTTTACAGTCTGGCGGCCAAGGCGGACGCGTTGTTCCCGCAAGCCGGGGTGAATTTCACCCTTGATCTGCTAGATGAGCTGGCACGCATGCATGGCACCAGTGCCCCGGACAAGCTGTTGTTCCAGTATTTCGAGCACCAGCTGGAGCGCATGGGCAAACCCGCTGACAAGTCCCAATCGCTGGCCGCAAGAGCGCTCACACTCGCCACGCTGCGGGAAATGGACGGCTGCGCCTGCCATTGTGAAACGGATGCGGGCGCGCTCCTGCGCATCATCGAGGTTCATAACCCGCTGCAGCGCGTCTTCGAACGCTACCCGCGCGCCATTGCCATGGAGCTGCGGATGCTCGAGCAATGGCTCGGAGCCCGCGTCGTGCGCCGCGAACTCCCCGGCGGGCGCGAGGTGCCGCCGCGCGTCGTCTTCGAGATTTCCTGAATGACTGCGGCGCGAAATGGATCGCGGTTGGGTAACAGCGGTGACAAAATGGAGCGCCGGCTGAAGCCGGCGCTCCGTGCGTTGAACAGGCGAATTTATTAGGAGGAATCAGGGTCTGGTGACGCGCAAGCGCACGAAGCAGCGCGCACCTGAAACCGGCGGAAGGGTTGCCGTGACGCGTTCCGTGGCACCCTGGTTCACCGGCGCTTGTGCGACCACGCCATTGGGACTCCACGCCGAGTTGGTTAGAGATGCGCTCCACTCAATGGAGAATTCGATGCCGTCGGCCACCGCATTCTTGGCGCGCGAGTAACTGAACGTGAAGGCGGACAAGTTACTGGCAATGCTCACCGGCTGGGTGGCAGCACCGGCGGGCATGCCGGTGGCGAATTTCACCAGATTCGCGATGCCACCGTGCTGCCCAGGTAGGCGATGCCGCCCACATCCTCGAACCGGGTGTTCGTGCTGAATGAGTATTGCGGAACAATCCATTGGTGCGGCGTCACCCGGGCATGGGTGTCGTTGGTGTGGAAAATCGTCAGGCCGCCGCGCCGCTTTCCTTCGGAAGCATCTCAAGCCGGGAACTCCAAGGTGGCGCGCTACCGCCGGGAGCGCACGCCAATGAAATGTGAATCGCCGGACCGTCAGCGGGTCCTCGGCAGCCACCATTCTCCACGCATTGACATGCGGCCTGCATCGAGGCCGCGCCACCATGCAGCCTCGTCGAGGCCGGGCCACGGTGGCGTGGGCATTCTGCCCGCCGCCTCTATTCTCTCTGGCTCATTCAATTGCCCGGCAGGTCTCCGCTGCGCGCCGGTTCGCTCCGCTCGGTTGCGGTTTGATTTCTGAATTCTTTGCTTAAGTTGATGCGAATGGTCCCGGAGCAAAATCGTGCTCGTGCGATTGAGGGTTGAGTCTTGTCGGGGATTGCGCGAAAACCTCCGCAGATGAGAATACTGGTCGTTGGCAAAGGCGGGCGCGAACACGCGCTGTTGCGGGCTCTGGCGGAATCGCCGGGCCATCCCGAATTGTTCTGTTTCCCCGGCAGTGACGCGATTTTTGAAATCGCCCAACCGATCGTGGCCGACGGCTTGGAATCGCTGGTTGCCTGGATGAAAGCCAATGCCATCGACCTGTGCGTGGCGGGCGAGGAAAGCTACCTCGTCACGGGCGAGGGCCTGGCCAACCTGTGCCAGCAGAACGCGATTCCGTGCTGGGGGCCGCCCAAGGAGTCCGCGCAACTGGAAGCCAGCAAGGAGTTCGCCAAAGAGTTTCTGCTCCGCAACGCCATCCCCACCGCACGCGCCACGGCCGTCGACACGCTCAATGAGGCGGTGGCCGCCATCGCCGGGGAATATCCTACGGTGCTCAAGTTCGACGGGCTCGCCGCGGGCAAGGGCGTGGCGGTTTGCCCGGATGATGCGTCCGCCATGGCGTTTCTCGATGAGGTTTTCACCCGACGCCGCTTCGGCCCGGGGCGCGTGCTGGTCGAACAATGCCTAACAGGTCCCGAGGTTTCTGTTTTTGCAGCCATCGTCGACGACCAATACCTGGTGTTTACGCCGGCACGCGACTACAAGCGCGCGCTGGATGGCGATCTCGGCCCTAACACCGGCGGCATGGGTGCCGTCGCCAGCCGCCGCCTGGTTTCCGAAGAACTCATGGCGCAAATCGAGCAGGAAATCATCCGGCCGACCGTCGCCGGGCTGTGCCAGGAAGGCCTGCCGTATCGCGGGTTTCTATACTTCGGGCTGATGCTCACGCCTAACGGCCCGCAGGTTATCGAATACAACTGCCGCTTTGGCGATCCCGAGTGCCAAGCGGTGATGCCGTTGGTTCATGGCGACCTGGCGGCGTTCTGCCTGGCCGGCGCGCAGGGAGAACTGCGCAAGGACCTGCTCACCTTCGATGACGGCTGGAGCGTGTGCGTCATCCTCGCCTCGGCCGGTTATCCGGAATCCTCGCGCAACGGCGACCGCATCACCGGCCTAGGCAACCCCGGCGAGTTCCGCGTTTATCACGCCGGGACCCGCAAAAACACCGGCGGCGACTGGGAAACCCACGGCGGCCGGGTGCTCGCGGTGGTAGCCGGCGCAGCGACCCGCCAGGAGGCCGCCGCCAAAGCCCATGCCGCCGCCGATGGGATCCATTTCGCGGGCTTGCAACACCGGCGCGATATCGGCATCCTCAATTTCGATTAACCGACCCATGCAACCCCGCATCCTCACTGCCGAAGACATCGCCGCCGGCGTGGAACGCCTCGCTCAAGCCATCCGCGAGAAATCCCAGGGCCAACCGCTCGCCCTGATCGGCATCCGCAGCCGCGGCGACGAAGTGGCCGAGCGCTTGTTGAACCTCCTCGCCGAGGAAGACCGCGAGCTCGCGTTCGGCGTGCTCGACATCTCGCTCTACCGCGATGATTTCGAGCATCTCCACGCCAACCCGACCCTCCAGCAAAGCGACATTACTTTCCCCGTCGAGGGTGCCCACATCATCCTCGTGGACGACGTGCTTTTCACCGGGCGCACCATCCACGCCGCGCTCGACGCGCTCGCCGATTACGGCCGCCCCGCCAAGGTCGAGCTGGCCGTGCTCATCGACCGCGGGCATCGCGAAATGCCGATTCAACCCGATTATGTCGGCATCGCTCTGGACACCCGCCGCTCCGATCATGTATGGGTGTCGTTGGAAGGGACCGACGGGTTGGACCAAGTGCAGATCGTCGCCAAAGAAACTCCATGAGCCTCCTGCCGCAGCGCAAGAAATCCCCCGTGGAGATCACCCAACTCCGCGAGAGCCTCGGTATTCCCGCATTGCCTCCGGGGGAGGAACTCGTGTCGCCCCCACACGGAGCGCCCACTTCAGCCGGCTCTGCAACCCTCTCCAGCGTAGAAGACGCTCCCCCTAACGGAGCGCCGGCTTTAGCCGGCTCTTCGCCCCTCCCCAAACCAGTCCGCTCGCTGAAACGCTCCGAGCAACTGCCATCGCCGGCCCGCACCCGCCAAGCCGCGCCACCCGCCGACTCAAGTCTCCCATTTCACCGCCATAGCGACGACGAAATCGAGAGAATCCGCCGCAGCGAAGTGCTCGCCATGCGAACCCCCGTGGTGAACCCGAAACTCATCCCCGCCCATCCCGCGTGGATTGGCCTGGGCTACCTGGCCGTGCTGGCCGCCGCCGTGGCCGCCGCCTGGCCGCTGCCCGCCACCACCCCGGCCCACTGGCTCTGGATTCGTTACGGCGGCCACGCCCTGGCGTTCGATCCGCGCCAGCTCGCCATCCTCGGCTGCTGCGCGGCGCTCGCGCTGCTCGTCGCCGCGGGCATTGCCCTGATCCGGCCGTTTTCGCGCCACCATGCGGCTTTCATCTCGGTGACCACCCTGTTTGTGATCATCTTCAGCGCGATCCACTATTTTCCCCACCTCCGCCATGGCACGTAAAGACCTCCTCGACATCGCATCCCTTGAGCGCAGTGAAATCGATCACCTCCTCGATCAAGCTGTCCCGTTCAAGGAGCTCTTTACCCGCTCGGTGAAAAAAGTCCCCGCCCTCAAGGGCAAATCCGTGCTCATGCGCTTCTATGAGGCGAGCACCCGCACCCACTCGTCCTTCGAGGTCGCCGCCAAACGCCTCTCCGCCGACGTCACCAACTTCGACGTCGCCCGCTCGTCCGTCACCAAGGGCGAGTCTGTTAGGGAGACTGTTGAGACCCTCCAGGCGATGCGCACCGACTTCATCATCGTGCGCCACAACCGCTCCGG
>Ga0114958_10001055_pt1 | contig 22220 bp, 35 predicted proteins | sample C_130208_EF_Meta_FD_89577 | JGI IMG/M metagenome (GOLD analysis project Ga0114958, IMG submission 89577) | Freshwater microbial communities from Lake Croche, Canada to study carbon cycling - C_130208_EF_MetaG | ecosystem: Environmental > Aquatic > Freshwater > Lake | place: Lake Croche, Canada... | reverse complement strand
GGGGGGCCGAAAACCACCATGTACCGCCGCAGGCCGCCAACGGCTACATGTGCCGCCAACGGCTAGTTTGGGCCGAAATTGAATCGGGGGCGCGGCGGCCCCGAAAATCGCCATGTACCGCCGCTCCCTCTTGTGCCTTGGCTTATGCAGAGGGCTACGCCTTGAAAAAAAATTTTTCGTCTCCTCAAGTTTTGGCGATTCAATTTCGAAAAAAAATTGAATGCAGACCGCCCTGGTTTGGTCGGTACCCCCCCAAGCAAGTAATCAAGACATCAATCAACGCGCTCTTCAAACATCAACAATGTCCGCCATCCAGAACTCCAACGCCGCCGCTCTCCACAAGATCATCGCCACTGCCCAGGCCGCCCTGGCAGACCTGGGAATCGACACGACCAAGACCAAGACCAAGACGACCAAGGGGGGAAAGGCTGAGAAGACCGAGAAGGTCAAGAAGACGGGGCAGATGAACGCCTACACGGCGTACTCGCTGCACGTCTATTCCACGCACGCCGCAGAGGTGGCTGTGTGGAAGGCCGAGCAGGAGGCGGCCGGCGAGCCCAAGACGAAGCAGACGATGCCCTGCTTTATGAGTGCGTGGCGCAAGACGCACGAGGACGACTACAAGGCCTTCGCGGCTGAGTGGAAGGAGTCGCACCCCAAGAGCTCGGCCACTAGCGCCGCTGCCTCCGTCGCTGATGACACGTCCGTCAACGGCGACACGTCCATTGCCGACGATGCCTCGGTCGTGCCTGATGCGAAGCCCAAGAAGGCGGGCCGCAAGAAGATCGCCGATATGACGGCCGAGGAGAAGGCTGTGCACGATGCCAAGACCGCTGCGCGCAAGGCAGCGAAGGCGGAGAAGAAGGCGGCAGAGGAGGTTGAGGCGTCCACGGAGGTTGCCGTCACTGCGCCTGAGCCCGTCGTGGTCGTCGTCGCCGCGCCTGTGGCTGTGCCTGTGGCTGCGCCTGAGGCTGCTGCAGAGTCCGATGACGAGGACGAGGCCGTGCTCAAGCTCTTCAAGCAGGACGGTGTCAAGTACTTGCGCCTCTGCTCCAGCGAGGGCGAGTGGCTGAGCGGCGACCTCTGGCTCTCGAACAAGGGTGCCAAGGGCGACTACTATGGCTGCCTCCAGGACGACGGCTCCATCGACACGGATGCGGAGGCGCCGATGCTGACGTAAATACTTAAAAAACACAAAACCAAATAAAAGACCAAAACCAAATAAAACAAAACAAAAAGACCTTTTTTTTGTCTATCTGAAAGCTGCTAAAATCAGCCCGTAAAGTTGAATAGCACTTGTATGTCTATAGCTTGTACACCAAATGGAAAGCGTAATCTTGAACAGAGTCCAGCAGACCTCATCGAGGGTCAAGAATGTACTAGAAGACAGCGAGAAACTCCTCGCCGAATTGAAGGCTAGACGTGCTGCGGCTCAAGTGAACAATCAACCAGTTGCTCTAGAGGATGACACTAATGAGCAAGGTGACCAGGAATACGAGGCTGATGATGAGAGTGAGAATAACGAGGTCTCGAATGAGTCTGAAGAGGTTGAGGTTGACCTTCAGCTCCAGGATGAAAATAGTGATGATGAGGATGAAGAATATACATATAGCTTCTTCTGCTGCACCACACGGCGAGGGGTACACAGGCTACTACTTTAGAATATGTGAGAAAAATTGATAAGGCAGGAACCTTATTTTTTTATACACACAATGTCTGACCTCATTATGATCAAGTTGCTCTTCTCAAACCTCAAGTCAAGTATCTCAGAGTTCTATGCAAAAAACTCCAGGCTTGATACCAGTGGAGTCATTGACTTTAAGAGTATCCTGAATGACTCAGATAACTTGAACTACTATCTGAATCACGATACACTCATTCAAAAAGATGAGGTATCATATGAAGCCATAGGCTGTACTGAGTCTCCCTTTAAGGGGACCTCTCCTAACCATCCATCAGGTCAAAGCGCGGAGAAGTAGACCGAGGGCTGTGAACAATGGACTTATTGAGATGGTCCAGCTTAGGGCTAATGGGCTCCAGGAAATCAAGGCGCTTGGGAGATATCAGGTTTGCACGCTCTAAGAGACCCTTCTTCAAAGGAGCACCAGGGACTGTAGGCGAATCATTGACATCGAACGTACGAGTCACTAGAGGTGAGATTGCACGTCTCTCTCCACCCCAGCCTGGAATACTAGGTGCAATCCCGCTACGCTTCGTCTCCACATACTTGACGTAGGCCATTGACATCTCTAGGACGCGCTGCTCGCCGAGCTGAACTGCAAGTGCGTTAAGGATTGAGAAATCAGTAGAGTTCGGCATTCTGCTTGTGTGCTGATTAATGAGCACGTAAAAAAATCAATTTTATTTGGGTTTATGTTTTGTCTTGTATTTTGTTTTGTTTTGGTTTGTTGTCTTTACTGAGTGGGGGGGAAGATGAGCTCCTCGCTCACTGAGGCAGCGGAGTCAGAGGCCTCTGAGGCCTCCGCCGCGGCCTTCTTGTTAGCCATCCACTTATCGCGACCAGCCTTCATCTTGGCCTTCTGCTCATCGCTGATGACGCGCTTGGGCTTGGGTTGGGCCACGGGCTCTGCAATAACCTCTGCAGGCACAGGCGTAGCCACAGCCACAGGCACAGGCGCAGCCACAGGCACAGGCGCAGCCACAGGCACAGGCGCAGCCACTGCAGCAGGTGTCATATCAAGCAGGTTGACCTCCTCTTCAACCTTAGGCTTCTTGGACTTCTTGGACTTCTTGGGCTGCTCTGCAACAACCGGCGAGCTAAGCCCTGTGACATCAAGCACCGCCTGGGCCTGAGGCATTTCGTTCTTGGACACGGCGCGAATCGCAGCCTGGACATTCGCGTCCAGGCGCATGAAGGCATCGAGGGAGATGATAACGGACATCTTGGATTGCTTGAAACTTGTCTTGATGCTTGATTACTTGTCTTGGGGGGTACTTGACCATTGGGAACCCATTGGATTCAATTTTTTTTTCAAATTGATTATCATCTTGAAAAAAATCGATGCATAATCGCCTCTTGAACCTCTTGTATTTTCTTTACCAATCTTCGCCAAACAGTTTGCCCGTGGCCTCTGTGACCGCATTCCAGAGGATTGTGCTGGGATCATTGAGCGGATGCTGATGGGAAACAAGATAGTGGGGAAGGGACCCGATAGATATCCAGAGCGTACCTCTTCAAATACATAAAAATATAAAATTGAGTGCCTTCAGCTTACTATTTTTGCATAGGAGGAGATGGATTCAGAGCCAAACTCAAAGCGCAACAAGAAGGCCGACAAGAGCAAGCGGAACTTCGAGAAGAACGGTACCTTCAGTCAGAAGCACATTCGCCTCACAGAGGCCCTGAAGTCTAAAGCCTCTAAAAAATAAGAGTTCTTTAGATATTTTTCTTTATTCTTAACCCTCCTGTTCCCCTTCCTCTTTCTCTTCCTCTTCATCATCCACAGTTCCAGATGCTGACATCGTCTCAATCACATCATCCTGGTAGAGACACCCCCCATAATCCATATGCCCCAGCTGGTTCAGAATGCCCTCTCGGCATCCCCAGCAGGTAATCTCGGTTGTATTCGCATTCCCATCATCATCAACTCTATAGAACTCCTGAGTTTCAAAGAGGTAGTCACCCTGGTCAATCTCGTCAATCTGCTGAATAAGCTCGCTCATTTGCGTATCGTCTAGGCTCATCTTGGTACGTATCAACCAGGGAAAAGCTTATTCAATTTTATTGGAATATATTCCAGAGGCGCAAACCCAGAGTAGAATCATCTGAAGATTCCAGGATTTTTTATAAGAGGATAATCAATTTGAAAAAAAAATTGAATGCGTTCCTGCCTGGATTGGTGAGTACCCCCCCAAGAAGTTACATAGCCTTTCACGTAACACACTCTCAACTCAAAATGTCTTCCACCATGGCCTCCACGCTGATGAACATCATTACGACCGCGCAGGGCGAGCTCGGCAAGCTGGGAAATGCGAGCGGCGCGACCAACGCAAAGACGAAGGCGAAGAAGCCCTCTGCGCGCAAGGGCCGCCCCACGCCGCACGGTGACTTCACCAAGAAGATCCTTGAGGAGCACAAGGCCGCGGTGAAGACCTTCAAGGCAGAGCTGAAGGAGTCGAACCCTGACCAGAAGGGTGCTCACCTCATCTTCGTCTCCAACTACAAGAAGGCGCATATGGACGAGTACAACGCCTTTGAGGCTGCGTGGAACGAGACGCACCCGAAGGATGACTCTGCTAGCGAGGCTGCCTCAGTTGCCGAGGGCTCTGATGCAGAGGCGAATGCTACTGCAAAGCCCAAGCGCGTCATCAGCGACGAGCAGAAGGCCAAGATGAAGGCTGGTCGCGAGAAGAAGGCGGCCGAGAAGAAGGCGCTGAAGGCGGCTGAGGAGCAGGCGGCGACGACAGAGGTTCCTGCCACGCCGGCGACCATCACGCCTGTGATTGTCGCAGAGGCGCCTGCAAAGAAGAAGGGCAAGCAGGTTGTTGTGGCTACGCCTGTTACGCCTGTTACGCCTGTTGTGGCTGCTGTGGCTGCGCCTGTGCCTTTCGTTGCAGAGACGACAGTTGCAGAGACAACTGTCGCAGAGGAGGAGAACGAGTTCATCCCCTTCAAGCACTCTGCCACGAATTACCTGCGCCTCGGCATCAAGCGCGAGGACGGCAACCACCTGTGGGCGTCTGGTGACCTCTGGGCGTCCAAGAAGGGCCAGAAGGGTGCCTACATCGGTTGCCTGCAGGCCGACGGCACGATTGACAAGACGGCCGAGGAGCCGATGATGGAGTAAACATAGGAGCTTCAAGATGAAAAACAAATAAAAAAAGAAAAAGAAAATACAATATAAAACCCCTCTTTTTTTATCCCTCAACGATAATCTCCATAAGTTCTATCTTAGGAAACCACCTCTCAACGATACCCTTAGGGCTTACAACGGGAAGTTCATACAATTCATTCTCAATGGCCTCTTTTAAGGCAACCGCAATAGAGGATAGCATTTGGTAGGTACTAATAAATACCTAGGAATACATATCAATTTTTTGTTTAGTATGTAAAAATTGATATCTAATCTACAACAAAGGCTAGGCACCAAGAATGCACTGCAACGCCTTTACAGATACCCACCAGCCGTGCCTTACACCTGTCGATACGGATCGTGGAATCTGCTCTGAACATACAGACTACTATGATGAAGATGTTTGGCTAAATCGATTCCCCTTCAATCCAGACCTGGATTACGCGTATTACTTCTGCACAAGGAAGAATCTTAAGCAAATATACCATAAGGCCATCCTAGAAAAATACATCGTCATCAAGGAGAACCACTTTAAAGATCTTCTACGCTTTGGAGATCCGATTGAGACCTTGCAAGATTACTACCTCCTTTGCTGTATGCAACCAGGTGTAGACCCACTCTGGAGCATTCGCATCTTTAAGAGAGTTGTACAGACAACTGTAGATACGATGGTCTTCAGTGACGACCTAGTCAAGGAGAACAAAGATGTTCTGTATAGACACTTAGACCCACTCGTTAACAATGACGTAAGGTCATTTGACTCAATTCTCTATAGGATTCTCTATTATATGACCCAAGTGAGTCTAAGTGCAAGCTCAAAAAAGAAGCTCCTTGACTGCATAGATTCTCCATCAGGTTCTATTATCCAGTATTTCAAGGATCATCCAAAGTTCAAGAAGGAATTCATTTGGAAAGAATCTAAATATAAGGAAGCTATGATAAAGATGCTCTCACAACAAGAGTATACAGGGGATACCATACAAGGTAAAATTATACAGATTGTTCAAAATCTGTCTGAGGAAGCCACTCAGATCCGCGAGTCCCGTAAAAAAGAGTTTCGTCCTATGGCAGATGAGATTGTGTCTTTGACTTGGGCTCCAGAAAGATTCGTAGATTGGTGTCTTTCTGTAGATGAACAAGATGAACTTAGGAGTCGCTGGTCTATTCGTAGCCCATATACGATGACTTGTATACCTCCATAAAACAGTCGCGACTACAGAAGCCGCCAATGTGGTCTCTTGGGTCACAGGTCATCCCACAGCCTGCTGAGCATAAAACCTCGTAATCTGTTTCCTTCTTTGATTCCTTCTTAGACTTTAGCTTCGGTGCCTTCGGGGTCCCTCGGCTCTTGATGCTCTCCTGAGAAGGAATGCGAATCATCAGACTAGGTTGTACTTGTTGCATTGGGTGTGCTCACCATTGTGACGTGAAGTGAATCAATTTTTAATTTTTATATGTTTTATCTTTTCAAGAAGCAAAATATAATACTTTGAAAAATTGAATGCCAACTTATACTCTATAGCTTTACACCTAACAATGGCCAATAAGATGAATCCGATTGTCCTTGCACCGATTCGTATGGGCGATCTCTCAGGAGTTCAGTTAACACCTAAGGCTCCAGTAAAGACTGCCTATGTGCCTCCTAACCGACGCGATGCCAAGGTTGAGAAGGAGATGATTACATCTCTTGACTTCAACAGTCCCGCCTTCCCTTCTATGGCGAACAGTGTTCCTCAAGAAAAGTCGGCAACCTTCGGCGGATTCAAGCAGAAGGTTCTTGACCTCCTTGAGAAGGAGAAACTCGACGAGATTGAGCGTAATCGCTTACCTGAGGCCGACTATACAAGAATGACAAACGAAGAACTAATCAATGATGGTTGGGCGATTCTTCCCTTGAAGCCGGTCTACAACCTTTCAAATGACCTCTGTTAGGGTTGATTATAGAGAAGTATAAGACCTTTTTTATAACCTTTCTACCATATCTGGATTGAGATGAATCACGATCATCGTAAAAAGAAGCATACCAAAGTAAATCCAGAGTTCTGTGACCTTCGATGGTCCAGCGATAGCATCAATCACGATATACGCAATCCCCCAGATAGCTATCCACCAGAACTGAATCAGGGTTAGAACAAAGAGAAAGTGCATTGTATCCATTCCAGGTATATGTAATAGACTCATCTAAGACTACTAACTAAAAAAATATGGACCGGAACTAAGAATCACGCTACCTCATAATACTTCATAGCATCTGTTACCTTGGCCTTGTTCAGAATCGCTTCTGCATCCATCCAGCGGCAGAAACTAGTCAAATCCTTGTTCCCAACTAAATGTTTCAAGCGCACCAAGGGAACCCACATAGATTCCATAACTTCCTTCGTATCCTCTGGATTCAAGTCAACCTTATCCTTGTAGTAAAACACGAAATACGTGCCAGACTTAAATCTCAACTCATCATCAGGCTTCACACCCTTCAATTGAATGCCGGTCTCCTCTCTTAATTCACGCACACAAGCCTCCAATGGAGTCTCTTGTGCTGAACCGTGACCCTTCGGAAAAGACCACTTTCCACTTTGACGACCACGAATCACAACTGTATCACCGCAAGGCGTTAACAGGATCGCACCATACACGTGGGATTGAATGCAATGGGACCTCGGAATGTAACTCTGGAATGCTCTAGGAAAACCCATTGTTTCGCGAAGCCTTTTGGTACCAACCAACTTAATTTTGCGCCATTCAACTTTACCCCAGTGTTACTAAAATCTTAGCAGCTACTCTGTAAGGCTTCGTCTATTAACTTTCCAAAAATTGACCCGGGCCTGAAGCGTCAAGTCAGTACCCCATAAAGAGCAATGTATCTCAAACCGACGTGGCCAGGCGCCCAGTACGCCGAGCACCAGGTTCAAGGCGTACAATGGATGCTCAGACAGGAAACAACCGGCTATGACATCCACGGAAAAATCGTTCGCGGCGGAATCCTCGGCGACGAAATGGGTCTCGGTAAGACCATCCAGTCCCTTGCTCTCATCGTCAATGGCTCCAAGGAGAAAACTCTGATCGTAACACCCCTCGCCGTGCGCAAGCAGTGGGAAGAGGCGGCTGCACGCTGCAACCTGAATGTCTTCACTGCCGAAAAGGGCATCTGGCAAATCCAGGGAAAGCACAAGCTTCGCAAGTCCGTTTTAATCGCTCACTACGACAAGCTGGTGTCTGAGTTTGAACTGTTTGAAGATATGAAGTTCGGTCGCATCATCCTCGACGAGGCGCACCGTATCCGAAATCTGAAGACTGTGACATCCAAGAAGATCCTTGCTCTCAAGGCCGACCACTGCTGGGCTCTGACTGCAACTCCCATCGTCAACACACTCGATGACTCTGTTGCCTATCTGAAGTTCATCGGATGCCCCATCAAGCAGGGCCTAAGCTGGCAATACGAGTATGAAGAGTGGATTCGGAATGTCTATCTTGCGCGTACCCTTGACCAGTGCGAGGCGCCCGCCGGTCTGACGATGCCCCCTCAGCCCATCATCGAGACGCGCCATCTCACGATTGACAACCCCGTGGAGAAGACCTTGTACGAGGGAATCAACGGAAACCTTGAGAGCAAGTGGCGAAATGCCCAGCGTCTGAACGGTCGCGCCTATATGCTCGAGTACCTCAGCATCCTTCTCAGACTCAGACAGGTCAGCGCTCACCCTGGCATCTACATCAAAGCGCGTCAGAAGGAAGCCTTCGGATGGTCTGGTCCTGACTTTAGCGAGGCGAGTCGCAAGTTTGACGAGATTGCACTTCTCTTGCGTGAAGCCTATGGCACCAAGAAGAGTCACAGGTGGATCATCTTCTGCCAGTTCAAGGAAGAGATCGTAATGCTCAAGGAGTTCCTGAAGTCCTTTGCATATGTAGGGTCTGTCCTGGAGTACCACGGTGGTATGTCGTTGTCTGAGCGCGAGGAGGAGATCCAGAAGAGCAAGGTCGTTTCGCCTGATTACCTCCAGGATGTCTTCCTCATTCAGCTGCAGGCAGGTGGGACCGGCTTGAATCTGCAGCACTATGACCGCATCATCTTCATCTCACCCTGGTGGACGGCGGCTCTCTTGAATCAGGCAGCTGGTCGCGCGGTTCGCATTGGCCAGAAGGAAATCGTCAAAATATACTGGCTGAAGCTGAAGGAAGAGGGACATTTCAACATTGACACCTTCATTACAGAGAAGGCCGATACCAAGCGAGACTTAGCCGCGAAGTTTCTATCTTGGTCAGTTCCTATTCACACAAATCTAACCTAACATCAGAATGGACGCAAGGTCTGTATTTTTTTATTCTGTACTCGCAATTACAATCTCGTTGCTTGCTGGATTTCTTACACACGTAATCATATCAAGACGTAAAACTGTACCATCCGGCAAGTGGGAAGGATTTGAGGGTTTCCACGGTGGCTCTCTTGGTGTACCAGATATTGCCTGCAGCGAGGAATCAAGCGATGCCGTGGCAATCTGCGACCTCTTTGATGGACGCAAGGCAACAACAAGCGAAGGCCCTGATGATTTAAGGGAGTTGAAGGTAATCCTTTCTAAACTCTGCTGTGCGAAGAAGGACTTATCAAGTTCAAGTCAATCTGTAAACGCTACATTAAAGATGTCCTACAATACCTCTCACGATCGTGAGCCCGTTGCAAATACAGTTGCCCGGTGCTTCACACGAACAATTCCTATGCGGGACATAGACATAACCTTCTTAACCTGGAAGGATCGTGGCAATGCCTTGCTCAATAAATTATGCACATCCTATAACTTGTCAAATGACGAATCTGAACGGGCCAAGAAGTTTTTTATGGCCTGTCTGATGGAGACCTTTAGTCTTGCCAAGGAGGTATCTTCAAGATCTGGGTCTCAAACGAAGGAATCTGATAACCCACGTGACCTCAGAGGACTTATGGCAGAAAAAATACGAGACCTCGGTGTTTACACGGGTTATTACTAAGAACATAAAGTATACCATAAAGTAGTTAGGTATGAGGCGGGTGACACAACAAACACGTAAGCGAAATAGAGCAACCTATCAAATTGCCCTACCAACTTACAATAGAGCTGATACGCTCCTTGAAAAGACTCTGAAAACCCTGGACGACTACCATATTGACCCAGAAAGAATTACAATCTTCGTGGCCAATGAGGAGCAGAAGGAGCTATACGAAGAAAAGATTCCAAAGGAGCTCTATGGAAAGATTGTTGTAGCCGTCAAGGGCCTCGCCAAGGTAAGAAACTTTATCACGGAGTATTATCCTCTTGGTACTCAGATTATTAGTCTTGATGATGATATATCCAACTTTATGCAGCTGAACAAGGAGGGTACGAAGCTTATACCCTTGAAGAATTTCCATAAGGTCATTGAAGACGGATTCAATCTATGCAAGCGATACAAATACCATATGTGGGGCCTCGCTCCAATTAAGAATCACTTCTTTATGAAACACGAGGTCAGTACCAATCTGAAGTTCATTATTGGTAACTGCTACGGTTTCATCAATCGTAGAATCAAGGTACACTTTGATTATAAGAATGATTACGAGCTAAGTCTTGAGAATGCCGTTCGTGACGGTGGCGTGATTCGCTTTAACAACGTTGTCGCGACAACGAAGATGGGTGCGAAGGGTGGAAGTGATATGAGTGTTCAGGACAGAGCCAAGCAGAAGGAGCACAAGGATTCCATTGATTACTTGAAGAAGACGTACCCTGGACTGGTTCGTGATAACCCGAAACGACAGATGCAAATCTTGCTCAGTCGGTCTCTGGATGCTTACGAAGGTAAAAAATAAAATTGAATGAGTTTCTAAGTTTATATATGTTACACAGCAAATATGACTAGCCTTAAGCAGATTACCAAGTACGATCGTTGCGACTTTCTCCTTGGCTTTTCTAGCAATAACAACAACAATGTTGAGAGACTAGGATTTGAAAAGACTAAGACTCTTGGTGAAATGATCAATCTGGCACTTATTCACAAGTGCCCGATTATCATCAAGAATGGAAACAAGGGTAAGTGGTATCTGAAGGGACAGAATAAGACCATTGAGTTCCTGAAGGGTGAGATTGATAAGAAGAAGGGTACTACGCGACAGGGAGTTATCTGCTACTTCTTGGAGTTTGATTCAATTCCCTAAAAAAAATTGAATCGCAATTACCTAAATACTTTAGGTACACAAGAACACAATGGCTCTTACATTTGACAAGTTTAACTCCTGGATGCCTAACGAGTTTGACTTTCATCGTATGAGAGGCTACAATGACTCCTATGAATATATGAGTTATGAGCAGTTTCTTCAATGGAACGAGACCTGCTTCAATCAGGCGTCAGATGCAGATCGCAACTTCTTGAACGAACTTTCTCAGCGCCTCAGACTAGGTACCATTCGCCTGGTGGATATGGAATGCTGCGTTGAGATGTCTGCATCTGGAATCTACTTTAATGTCAAGGGGCGCATTGCTATCTTCAATGAGCGATAGAGGACTAATAGATACAATCGCACACAATCAATTTTTTCAAAAATTGATAGTCAGCCATTTTTTATAGTTTGCACGAAAATGCTGTACGTAGGATATCCAATCTCATATGATTCCGCATGCGAACTCTTCAAGACAGATGATTACGAGGATTTTAAGGCCCGAATTGAGAAACTAGGCCTTGGCTTTCACTCCACAGATAAGGGTCAGAATATTCTCGGGTTTGCGCTAGATGACTTCTTCTGTAGTTCTGAGACCTTTGTAAAGGTAGATGATGCCTTTATGAAGATTCTTGAAGTTAAGAAGAAGGTCAAGGAAATTCTTAAGGATGCGAGAATCGATATCACAAGTGTGCCCTTGCGTAGATTCTGGTATGATGACATCCCTGAGTTTATCAATGATGCAGAGCCTTATCTGATTACTTAATAAAGAGTTTCGTTATTAAAACAAAAATTGAACTTTGGCCATTGTGTAACACCTGTATAAGCAATGGCTACACAGAAGCAAGTTTACGATGCCGAAGGCACCACGCATTACCACTGCTCAATGATTGTCAAGGAGGGCACTAGTTCTCAACAGTGGATGTTACAGTTCGCGCAAGGCTATATCAGCATCTATAGTGCTTCGACTGGCCTCCACATTCGTCTGAATTATCCACGTGAAGAGCATTGGACATATGAGTACGAGTACCCCGCGTATCGTGATGGGGCCATTCAGCGAGGGGCGATTCTTAAGACATCAACCTTTACCCTTCAGGCGGATGTGAGGGAGTATATGGATCCCAAGGATCCAGACTTCGATCCAGAAAATGATGACACTGGAGATCCCCAGGGGTACCTTACATTATCGTCAAATAACATGACAAACTCAATGCACATTCCTTATAAGGTGGCTCTTGGTATTATGAAGTTTGCATCGGGTTCCACAGATCTTGACGGCGCGAGGAACGTGATTAAGTATAAGAAGTAATTTATGCAAGTTCCGACCACTGCGTAACAAGATTTGACCATTCAACTAAACCACTCTTTCTAGCCCAAGTTGCCTCCCTCAGCAAACCAACTCTCGTGATTTCAAGGGTTCCTGTCTTTAATGATTTTTTCCAGTACTGCCCTATCATCGCTGCAGTAGAATTACCCGTCTGAGTATCGGTAATAGTATACTGATCGAACAATATTTTCAGATTATCTTGTGATATTCTGAAAATACGCTTTTCTGCCATTCTAGTTTGAAGGTATTTCAAATAGGCTTTGATTCAATTTTATTAAGGTGCAATCACCGCTAAGAAGACCATCAAACCCAAGATCTGGAACACAGATTTCGCCGGGCGAGCAAACTCAAAGAGGGGTACTACACTGTAATTCCAGAGCCACAATCCAACAAAGGATACAATGACCACCGACAAAAGAAAGGCGATAATGACAGCAATCGCATCCGCATACGCAGGAGGCGCCTTGTAAGCCTCCGTACCACCAGGGTTTGTATAGCCTTCCACTAATGCACGAACGGATGCGTGAACTAGACTCATTCTACTGAGCTCCCTCATTTTTCTCGTAGAACAAGGACTCCTTCACAATCTTCGTCTGCTTCTCCTTCAGGAAACCCATCAACTTCTTCGCCTCATCCTCAGACTTCAAGAACTCCGCCAGATGCTTAATCTTATCCTTCTTACCCGTGGGTGCCCTCGTCGCACGCTTCTTTAGAACGGCCCGTGCAGCCGAAGACTTCAAATCAATGGCGCCAATACTGTTCTTCTTCATTGTACCCATAATCATTGCCTCCATCGCCGCACAACGCGTATCGTGCTCCTTGATCTGGTTCCCCAAGGTCTTCTTCTGAACCTGCAAGTTACGCTTCTCCTCCTGGATTTTCTTCCACTGAGACAAAAGAAGAGGGAGATTCTGGAACTCCTGCTGCTCATCAGTAGGGGATCCATTTTGTTCGGGTGTGCCTGACATAATCTAGATATAGAAATGTGAAAAAGATTTAGGCCTTGATCAAAAATTTGAGGGCTAGTCATGTAATTATGTGAGTATGGAATACGAGGCAGGAACAAGATTCATAGAAGCCGTATGGTACTCTTTCGCCTGTAAGATAGTTGAGTCAATGATTGAACTCCATAAGGTCAATGAGAAGGATGCCAACGAGTTAAGGGATAAGTTCCTGAAACGAGGTGACTACTCTGTAGAATGCCTTGGTTAACTTTCTAGACATTTGATGCAACCAGTTGAGCTGGAGGAGATGAACTGAGTGGAGGGGGTAATGGGACGATAGGCGGCGTTATTTTTAATATAGGTTTCAGATGCTTAATTGATTCCCTTCTTTGTATTTGAGGTAGAACTTCTGGTTGTATCCTAGTACCACACGCGTCATAACAATGTGGAATACAAAGATACACGATAACCAGAACACATATAGACATACCTGTCATCGCAATCTTAAAAGGGGTTGAATTTACAACAACACTCGTTTGGTACTTGCTATATTCCTCTACAGTGATTCCTTCTGGAACCACATTGTTAGGTTGTGGTAAGTAGAAGATACCACCTATAAATAATCCCAATCCTATTCCAAATGCAATAAGAATACGCCTATATGTTGGTTCCATTGTTGCTATAGAAATCAAGGGTTCAATGGTCAATTTTTTTGTTTTATTAGTTACGAGAAAAACAATCTAAGACGATTCGTCACTCCCTGACGGCATACGTGACAGATGGTTGTTCTCTTTGAACAATTCGTGCAAAAGGTATGACCACATGGAATCATCGCCATTACAATCGGCTCTGTCATACAGATACAGCAAATGGGTTCAGAGGTATTCGCGATACGCTGAGGTATAAGAATATCACGCAAGGCCGAGTACTTCTGCAAGGTATAGATATAGTCCCAGTACACTAGATGAATTGGATGTTTCGCAAACTGTTTTTCAATATAGAGTTCCATCATCGCCTCAAACCCATCAATCTCTGGATTCGGTAAATCAATCAGATGACTAACCTTTTCAACTATAGAATCTACGTGTAGACATTCCTTCTTGAGTTTGTCATCGATGCGTATCAATTCTTCTCCAACATCCCGCATATAATCCAGGAGGTTCTTCGATACAGATATGAGTCTAGCCGAAGGTGTATCCTTCACCCTTGCCTTCATAAGACCATCTATATATTCATTCAAGGAGTCCAAGCCATTGGATGAAATGTCAACAATATAATCTCTTAGGAGTTTTGGAGGATATCTTGTTGGGTCGTAACTAGGATACATCTTTCCATAGCGAATAAGAAGTTGAGTGGCTACATTCAGTGTATGATCGACAGGAATCGGCTTCACAAAGAATTGCAGAATCTGTTCTTGATGTGCCTGGATAATCTCACGAACCTTTCGTCTCCAGACTCTAGACTCTTGGCTCTTATTTGCCTTATCTGATATATGGTAAAGCGCCAGATTCGATATCGTGTTCGTTAAAACCTGGGATTCATTGGCCTCATTTGCATCCGGGAATTCAGGGGGGTCATAGACCGCTGTAATCTGCAGATTCTCCACTTGGACACCACTTAAGTCCATCTGAAAGCATTCTGAAAAAAAATAGCTCTGTATGAGCGTAATTAGGCTTCACGGTACCGCCAAGTGCCAAAGTTAAGAACCCTTAATGTGAGCACTCGCAAAGCGAGTGCCACCTATTAAGTGTCATTTCTTTGTCACTAGGTGGCACCCTTAGGAGTGCTTAAATTAAGCACTCCACGGTATTTAGATATCATCGATATCGACCTCCTCTTCATCCTCCTCGTTACTGGGAGCACTTCGGTCAAAGATATCATCCACGGAATCATTGACAATGGCCTCTGCTGCAGCGATTTCTCCGTTATCAATCAGCGTGGTGACTGTGTGCAAGGTAGTCAGATGTGCGAAGATGAGGGGATTTATACCCTCATCCTTGAGTGACGCAAACTGCTGAGGGTGATACTTCGCAATGACATCCCCACGATCACCACGGACTCCCTTGTTAAGATCATCATTGGAAACCTCGCAATCACGTAAGCTTACCAGGACGATATCCCCTGCCTCAAAGCGCACCTTCTTCTTAATACCTGCGCGAATCTTGCAAATGCGCTGCTTTCTGTCCTCACAGTAGACCTGGACATTCAGGTTTCCCAAGAGTTTAATAATGCGACCAATATACTGGTCTTCCTCTTTCTCAATAAAGATGATGTTCGCAAGCTCATCTTCAAGCTTAGACTTCCCCTTCGACTTCTTGTAGGCCTTTCCTCCACGTAAGTTCGGCATTGTTTCCTGTACCTATGATTCTAGCGATGGGTCAGTTCAATTTTATGATGAATTATAAAATTTGACGGCTATTGCCTTTAGTAGGCTGCTACCCAAAAATGTCTATATGTGCCATATGTCAAGATGAAGTCAAGATGCAGACGGGAATGACAACACTTGCTTGTTCTCATTCCTACCATTTAAGATGCTTAGTGATGTGGATATCCAAGCACAATACGTGCCCCTGTTGCCGAGCAGAACTCACGAATAACGAAAAAATAGATGACCTTTACCCCAAGAACACTGTTGTTCAAGAGGAACTCGATTTAGCTGATTATATCGGACAACTCGGCAGCATTGAGATATATGGTGAGGATACCAATGAATTCGGAAATACAGTACCGACTCTTCGTTTGCCGCCTCCTATTGAGAGAACTCCTGTATCTATGTATCCTACATATCAGATGCTTGCGGATCTGATAAGTGAGAATATTAACATACCTACCCAGGTAAATGAGGCTACTCATTAAAAAGTTCCTTGTCAGCAAATTCCTTGCTAACCATTTCTAGAGGACCCTCTGGGTCAAGTCGGGCAAACGTAATACTCCCCTTCGGAAAGGGAACCTCACCACCCCCTCTATGTTTTCTAGTTCGCCTTCTTGATTTTAATGACTTTCTTGTCTTTCTTTGCCTGCTTTTCCGCGACACTGACTTCATTCTGTATATAGACTACCTTTTTTCCAATCAAGGCACCAAAGGCTTCTAGAACGCGTTTATTCTCCTTAATTCCAGACACTGGAATATTATGACTCGTCAGAGTTGCACGAATGAACTTACCATCCTTATCCTCAGGTACCTCAAGGACCGGAGAATAGTCACAGCTATATGGTAAAGCATTCGGCTTATTCAACGGAGTCATCGTTGTAATCTTGTGATGAGCTCTCACGTTCGGCGGAATAAGTTGCTCAATAAACTCAGGAGTCCGTGTTTCCCAGGAAGCTCTATCGGGGCAGCGCATTGTAGAATGTCCATATACCTGACAACAGCTACAGAACAAGGCGGCCCTAACAGGGCAAGCCGTAATGGGATGCTTTGCATCACTGTGATAGATAACGGAGCACACATCGCACATTGAGTTAGTTCAATATGAACTAAGTTTTACAGTCAATTTTTTATTTTTTTAAACTTTTCTTTTATATAGATAGTATGTGCTTCATCTTAGGAAATATGAAAGGACTTACATATATGCAATACAAGGAATACAAGGCAGCTGTAAATACCTTCTTCAGAGTACAGGACTATGATACAGCGATTGCCTTCCTTAGACAAAATGGTAAATTAGATGTATCCTATTACGTATTCAAGGATTCTACCGAGCAAACTCAATATACTCAGGGTCGGATGTTACTCATTCAGAATGACTCCAAGAATGCTGCAAGATATGTGCCCGTAGAAAAAATATAGTGTATAGAATAGAATGCCTCAAGAAACAATCCAGACCTGTGGGTGTACTGAGCAACAGTTTGCCCCTGTTATTTTCAATAATCCTTCCTACCAGAACTCTGCCAATACAGTCTATGAAGCAAAAAATGCGACCTTACTCGCATCACAGAATGGAACACTTGGTACTTCCGGGAATGGACGGCCTATTTTCAAGTCAGATTATGAGAGAATGCAGTTTTTAGCGGGTAAACAAAACCGCGCTTCCTGCGGAGTAAAGGGGAAGCTCTTTTCACTTGGGAGGAACTGATTCCAGATGTTCATTTACAAACGCCCGCGGTGACATCGCTTGTCTCCGCGCACGTTCCTTCGCCTGTTTAATCATCATATCCTTCTTATGTTCCTGCCACTGAATCCACCAGAGACCCCAAGCCTCTACCTCGTGCTTCTTTAGATTCGTTATAGTTCGCATACTAGGTTTATCCAGTATTCTACCTTCATTTTTTCACTAAGGATCAACTACTTTCGCGACCGAGATATTAGATTCTCTCTATACGAAGAGAGCCATCCAGAAAGCGCATCTGGGCTATTCCACGTCGCCTTCTTTGTTGCTGAATCGTAGGTTCCCAGTGCAATCGGCGTTGTCGGTTGAGAAGCACCGTGATGAAAGGAATACATAATAGAGTCACGAAGAATAACAGGAACTCCATCGATAATCTCTGCTCCGTGGCTTGGCATACCTAAGGAATAGGTAGGCTGCCATTCATTTTTTAGTAGTGTTTGAAAATTGATATAAATCTAAAGTGCCTATAGGTAACCCCTGTGTCTCAAAGCAAAGAATGGATATTTCATATACCTTGTATTTCATACACTTGAAACAATTAAGATCTGATATTAAATCAGTGTATACTCGGAGCCTAGCTGGCAACTACACATACGAGTATACTGAATTAACACACATTGAGGATACAGATAAAACAAAGTTACCAACCACCTTGCCTAGGACAGTGATTGCACAAGTAAGAGTTTGTTATTCTGAATTTGTACTCCTATGGGGAATCAAGAAAGTTATAAATCGTGTATGGTTGTCCAGTGATGGAACCTTTATTGTAGATCAACCAGATTTATCCTTGAATATTGCTGTGAATAAATGGATCAAGTTCGTCATTGGAAAACATGTGAATTATCCAAACTATTACCGGTAAGTGCCAAAATTAAGAACTCCCCATACGTTAGGCTGCGTAGCAGCCTAATGATATTGGAGTCTCATAATCTTTGGTACACTTACCTTAAAGTGAAGTGCTTAAATTAAGCACTTCACGGTAGTGAAATGAAAGAATAAAAAGAAGGATTTCGAATCCTATTTTTTATTGTTTTGTTTAAGACATATCCACAATGACACCAGGCTTCGTAACGGTCTCCTCGCTGCTATTACGGAACTTTACAAAGTAAGTATCACACCAGCGAGGCCTTGATCCAGGAAATCGGTTCTGGAAACACTTTAAGAGATCCTCAACCAGTGTGCCATCTGGAATCCCATTGATACCACCTAGGTCATAGAAGGACGAACCCAGGTCATCATGGTCATAGCGTCTCCACTCAGAATTAATCAGATTATCCACGATCTGTTGCAGCTTATACATTTGATACTTGTTATCAAAAATTATAGCCTTGTTTTATTCAATTTTTTATAGTATTGTATTGCCTAAAAGTCCTCCTTCATACTAAAACTCATCTCCTCCTGGGTCTTTCCAACCGATGCCTTCGCATAATTCGTCACACGCTTCTCAAAGAAGTTATCCTTGCCTTCCAAGGAAATACGCTCCATAAAGTCAAAGGGATTCGCCACATTGTAAGCCTTCGCGTAACCCAACTGCATCAAGAGTCTATCCGCGACAAACTCAATGTACTGTGACATCAGAGTTGCATTCATTCCAATGAGCTCACAGGGTAGCGCCTTCGTAATAAAGTTCTTCTCAATCTTCACGGCCTCCTTGATAATCTTATGGACCTTCGCCTTCGTTAGGCGATTCTTAATCTTTCCATACAAGAGGCACGCGAAATCCGTGTGCATACCCTCATCACGCGCAATGAACTCATTGCTGGTTGTTAGACCAGGCATCAAGCCACGCTTCTTCAGCCAGAAGATGGAGCAAAACGCACCACTAAAGAAGATTCCCTCCACAACCGCAAATGCCACTAGGCGCGTGGCAAAGCTGGCGTTCTTCGCGTTCAACCACTGCAAGGCCCAATCGGCCTTCTTCTGAATCGCAGGAATCGTCAAGGCCGCCTGAAGCAACTTCTGCTTCTCGACCTTGTCGTCAATATATGTATCAATCAAAAGCGAATACGTCTCGGAGTGAATGGACTCCATAAAATTCTGGTTCGCGTAGAAATACTTCGCCTCGGGCCACTGAACCTCGTGCTGGAAGTTCAAGGCGAGATTCTCCATTAGAATTCCATCACTCGCCGCGAAGAAGCCCAAGACGTGCTTAATGAAGTGCTGCGTATTCGCATCCAACTTCTCCCAATCCTTCATATCCTTCGTCAAATCGATTTCCTCCGCCGTCCAGAAGACCGCAATGGCCTTCTTCGCCATCGCCATCACATCAGGATGCTCAATGGGAAACAAGACAAACCGATGAGGATTCTCCATTAAAAGCGGCTCCGTGAGTTTCTCATCTTCCACGAGCTCAGACGCTACTGTCTGTAAAATTGTTTCATCAAGGTTGAGCGCAGGAGGTTCTACCTTAGGTGCCTTCGGCTTTCTAGCCGGAGAAGGCTTGACCTTCCCTACATCAGCGACAAGAGTAGGCATATTTTCTGCACTATCTGATGTCAATGATGCAATGTGCTGCTCCATTCTGGCTCTGGACAAGATATTTGTAGAGGGGAAAGTATCCATTTGGGTGTGGTATTTGGAAACTTTTTGGCCAGGCAATTTTTAGGCAAGGCAAGGTAGATATGGAAGGCGGCAGAATCATTGGAGAAGGAGTGGATGGCTGTGTTTTAACAGAACCAATGTGGCCTTGTTCCGCAGATTCAATGAAACAAGGTCTTCCCACGCTTGACAATAAGGACTATATATCCAAAATCACCTTAAAAACTGATATGGAAGGTCTATACAGAAACGCTGCGACGAGACTTCTTGGTCCTTTAGCATCGAGATACTTGACGGTTCTCCAAGGTGAATGTTCACCTGCAGATTCTAAGCATCCCGCTCCCAGGTCTCAAATGGAAACCTTCAAGGCCACGGAATCATCCGTTCTGCAATGGAAACCCACAGGAGAAGCGTGTGGAGACTTGAAGAATCAAATTCAGAAGGGGAAGCCTATTTCAGAAAGCCATAAGATTATGTATATATCTAAGTACTTGATCAATGTCAAGGAATGGATCCTTCGTATCAAGAAACCATTGAACCAGGTGACACAAGAAGTGATTCCTGCGATTCGGCCTTTTTTGGAAGCTCTTCAGATGCTCTATCAACAAGATGACGAGCAATTGATACACATTGACCTCCACATCGGCAATATGTTTGTGAAACCTACACAGGGCAAGAATCCCTTGCAGTTCGGATTGACAGATTTCGGTCACTGCTTACTCCGGCGTAGCTCAGATACAAAGGAGAAACAGGCGCATATGTTTTTCGGAAAGTATCTCTGTGACTATGTGGGTCGCTACGAATTTTATACAGATTTCAGCCAGGTCCCCTTAGAATCCAGGATCTTGAATTTCTGTTTTATAAAGAACCTTGAAAATGTGAATCCTGGCTCTCTCGTGAAGTCCTGGGAATTCGAAGTGAATAAGATGAGACGTAATTCAAAGGACTTAGTGGTGATGGAAGTGAATATGTTTGTAGAGAATCTTCTTAAGAAACCCCTCTTTATCGCAATGGTTGAACAGATTCAACAGATATGCAAAAAGCTCAGAGCGAATCTAACAGACCGCGTGAGACTTGTTCAAAGCCTGAGCTTCCAGGAGCAGATTGTTCTTGAATATATTTTAACGAGATATGCCTGTATTAGCCCAATCAATACCATAACCGAGGGCATTATGATGCTTCCTTCACTCAATGCCAGCCAGGAAGCCCATTTGACTGTGCATTCCTATTTTGGAAAAAAAGATATGAAACTAAGAAGCCAGGATTCCGTTCATTTGACCTACTTGATTGATTTCCTCACTCGTGCCATTATGGCTCCTTATGAGCAACACGGATCCTCATTGTCCGCGGTGTTAGCATCCGTGCAAGGCGGGGACCTCAGAATTGTCTGGGACGATGTGATTAAATCCTGATCCGTCGGGTCTGGAACTGGGCAAGTGGTATCCAAGGAATGAATGATATCCAGGAAGGCCTTGACCTTCGGATGAACTCGGAAGGCAGATGGCTGCAAATCCCAGATATATAAGCAATCCAGAGACTTCACACGAGACAAGGCCACATAGGCTTGACCAAACTCAAAGGTATTATCACCAATGTCTATCAAGGCACAATCCAGAGTGGCTCCCTGAGCCTTGTGAATTGTGACTGCATAGGCCAGTCTGAGAGGAATCTGCTCCCTTTCCAAGCCTGGAACATCCTCACACGCCCACTTATGCGGCATAATTGTATGAACATCTCCATTTCTGAACTTCACCACTGGATAATTATTTGCTCCAGTAAATCCCTCAATTACACCACGAGACCCATTGACTAGCCCACGTCCAATGGAATTGAATCTGCGCTTGGCATCCTCCTTGAATTCCTTCTTCATCTGTCTCCACTCAGCCTCACTGATATCGGTATCCTCCTTTTCACGATGTTCAATCTCCTGAATCTCACCCTGCAAGTGAGACTCATCCTTCGGCAACTGATTGGTCAGAAGCATCACCTGAGCACCCTTTCGTAAGACAAGATCTGGAACATAGGAACCATTCTTATCCATCTTCTCAACCGCATACTGAACCAGTTGCTCCGTGCAACTGATAAACGATGTGGCTGTTTTAATCGTCTTTGCCTTGAAGGTTATATCAGGCCCTTGACACTTCTGTAACTGTGTCATATTGATTTCCTCCACATCCGCTCGGCGCGTGAACAGAAGGGTCGGCTTAATCTCAAGTTTCTTCCAGGAATTGTTTCTGCGTGTCTCCAGAATCTCAATGGACTCCTGGCTCAGTCGCCCTGCCCGTGCCTCATCCAAGATTTTCAGAAACACTGGATCCGATTGTCTGT
>Ga0114958_10001054_pt1 | contig 22235 bp, 24 predicted proteins | sample C_130208_EF_Meta_FD_89577 | JGI IMG/M metagenome (GOLD analysis project Ga0114958, IMG submission 89577) | Freshwater microbial communities from Lake Croche, Canada to study carbon cycling - C_130208_EF_MetaG | ecosystem: Environmental > Aquatic > Freshwater > Lake | place: Lake Croche, Canada... | reverse complement strand
GCTGGGTTCAGAACGTCGTGAGACAGTTCGGTCCTCTATCCGCTGTGGGCGTCTGTGATTTGAGGGGTTCATTCTCTAGTACGAGAGGACCGAGAATGACGAACCTCTGGTGTTCCGGTTGTCACGTCAGTGGCAGCGCCGGGTAGCTATGTTCGGAAGGGATAAGCGCTGAAAGCATCTAAGCGCCAAGCCCATCCCAAGATAAGATCACAATATATCGCAAGATATTATAAGGTCCGAGTAGACCACTCGGTTAATAGGCTAGAAGTGTAATCATAGTAATGTGTTGAGCTTACTAGTACTAATTTCCTTATAGGTTAATGCAAATTCTACTATTTATAGGCGTTTAATTTTCCCTCTTTCATAAAAATTTATAAATCAATTTTCCTAGTGATTATATATCCTGGTGTCCACCCGTTCCCATTCCGAACACGGCCGTTAAGTTCAGGGTAGCCAATGGTAGTAGGACTATAGGTCCCGCGAGAGTAGGTTATTGCTAGGTTTATAAGCCCGAAAGCGCTAAACGCTCTCGGGCTTTTTTATTTTTCATAGGCCAAGCCGAGCCAAGCTCCGCCACGGCTAGAACCCGCCTTCGAGTCGTGAAAAAACGATTTTTATTACCTCAGAGGATTTGCTTTCAGACATAGATTCTTAAGGTGGCGATGTGTTTACCTATTTGATCGAACTGTGCACGCCGCGCCGTAACTCAGAATATGAGCGGCAGTTCGTGCGTGAGGTAAAAATAAAGCGTCCGAGTGCACCTCGCGTAAAATCGCTCCTATTTGTGATCAGCGCCTGGATTTTAATCGGCCTGAAGTGCTGGGCGGTCATCTGGGCAATTAAATTTTATCAGATACCGGTAAATCCAGTATGGGTAACCGTTCCTACCTTGTTTTTTGCGGGCCTTAGCACCGCGCTTTATTTCTGGGGGGACTAGGTGGTTGGGATTGGCGATTGCCGCGAGGGCATCGGTATTTTGAATGCAGGTTCTTTTTCGATGCCTAAAATAAATGCTCTACGCAGTCCCTACGCGCGAATGGGGCAGTTGGTTTACGTTGGCCGTATGATCGATAAAATTCGATTGGAGGCCCAAGGATTATTACCCGCGGAGTATCAAAGCAATTTAGGCCCCGGAACGGCCGGATTTTTTGATGCACGCTGCTGCCGATTTCTGGGAATTGAATACGAGAAAATTAAAGCTCAGGTGCTGGCAGGTAAAAACGATGCCGCAGTGTTAACCTGGATTTCTGAAGTAGGTGTCGCCCGCAGTGATGAAGATTGCATGCATTGGAATCACTTCATGATGAAACGCGGTTGGCGTGATGAGGGACAAAAAAATTTGCAGCGTAGAATTGAAGAGTCCCCGCACCTAAAAATGCGCGAAATAAAGACGATGTTTGATTACATCGATTATGATGAAGGTCGGGACCCGGTGGCCTCAAAAAGCTGGGAGTTGCGAGCCCCGGTCATGGTCCTACTGATGGGAGTGGCCGGTGTCGGTAAATCCACGGTTGGGCTAGCCTTGGCGGAAGCGTTGGGTTGGGATTTTCGTGACGGGGACAGTTTTCATTCGGAAAAAAACATTGCGAAAATGTCCTCGGGCCAACCCCTCGACGATCACGATCGCGAGCCGTGGCTTAGGGCGATTGCGACTCATATTAAAACGACTCTCGCTCGCGGTGAAAACGGCGTGGTGACCTGCTCAGCCCTCAAGGAGAGTTACCGCCAGGTGATTTTGGCGGATCATAAAAATGTGATGCTATTTCACCTGCAGGGTGCGCCCGAGATCATCCGCCAGAGGATTGAGGCGCGACAAAATCACTTTATGAAGCCAGCGATGCTGGATTCACAGTTGGCTGCGCTTGAGTCGCCCAAGAACGCGCACAGCCTCGACGTAGCGGATTCGACGCAGGCTTTAGTGGCCAAGATTCGCGTTCATTTGAATTTGTAATCTAAAAAAACCCAAGAGCGTGGCGGAACGTTTTAAAACCATGAAAAAATTTATCCCGAAACTATTAAAAATCTCCGCGAGGGTACTCAGTGTCGGCGTACTCATAGCGGTGATCGCGGCGGGCTGGTTTTATTTTAAATTGCGGGCGAGCCGACCCCAGCTTGAGGGCGCCGCGAGCGCTGCGGGACTCCAGGCGGAGGTCGTAATCACGCGCGATGCGCTGGGGGTGCCAACCCTAAGAGGCGCGAATCGCCTAGATGTGGCGCGCGCTTTGGGCTGGATTCATGCGCAGGAGCGGTTTTTCCAGATGGATTTATTACGCCGTCGCGCCGCCGGTGAGTTAGCTGAATTAGTTGGACCGGCAGCACTTGCGACTGATCGGGCGACCCGGATTCATGGCTTTCGCTCCGTGGCGCGCGCGGCGGTGGCGCGGGGTGATGCCGCGGAACGTGCGCTCGCGGAGGCCTACACGGCGGGCGTGAACGCAGGACTGGCGGCGTTAGGCGAAAAACCTTTCGAGTATTATATTTTACAGACCACCCCGCAGCCCTGGCGGGTAGAGGATTGCGGATTGGTGGGTTTTGCGATGACGCTCGACTTGCAAAATGATGTAGCGGGGCACGAGCGCATGACGGCAATCTTGCGCGATACCCTGGGTGTGGAGGGCTTGGCCTTTTTTGCGCCGCTATTAAAGCCTCGCGATGCCGCACTGGATGGGAGTGTGGGGCCACTCACGCTGCCCTCGGCTCGTTCGATCAATTTGCGAAAAGCAACCGAGGGGGCTCCGATCAAAGTGACCTCGAGCGCCCCTGAGTTCATCGAGTCAGATTACGTGGGCTCAAATGCGTTTGCGCTCGCCGGGGCTCATACGAGTAACGGGGCGGCGATGCTGGCCAATGACATGCACCTGCGACTCGGCTTACCGAATATCTGGTTCCGCGCCGCGCTGCAGTGGCGCGAGGGCGCGGTTGAGCGCAGCGTGGTGGGCGTCACCTTGCCGGGAATTCCGTTTATGGTGGCGGGTAGCAATGGCCACGTGGCTTGGGGGTTTACGAACAGTTATACCGACGCGAGCGACTTGGTGGTAGTGCAGACGGGTATTTCGCCCGAAGTTTATCGGGCGCCTAACGTTGAGGCGATGCCTCGTATGGAAGTGCGGCATGAAACGATCGCGGTGAAAGGAGCGGCCCCGGTGGAGGTGGATTACCGCTGGACGATGTGGGGGCCGATTGTTGGGGCCGATGATAAAGGCCGGCCCCTAGCCCAGCGCTGGGTTGCGCATGATCCTGCGGCGCTCAATTTTGGACTTTGGGGGATGGAGACGGCGCAGGATGTCTCCGCGGCGTTGGTGATCGCGCATCGCGCGGGCATTACTCCACAAAATTTTCACGTGGCCGATCGTACCGGTGAAATTGCTTGGACAATTGCGGGGCGTTTGCCGAAACGCGTCGGCTACGAAGGGCGATGGCCGGTAACGTGGGCGTTTGGTGATCGGCGTTGGGATGGTTTAATTGCGCCGGAAGACATGCCAGTGGTGCGTGCGCCGGCCAACGGTCGAATTTGGACGGCCAACAATCGGGTCGTGGGCGGCGCGGCCTTGTCGAAATTAGGCGAATCGGGTTATGCTGAGTCGATGCGGGCGGTGCAGATTCGTGATGCGCTGGCGTTACTGGAGCGAGCGCAACCGAAGGATTTACTCGCAATCCAGCTCGATGACCGTGGGCTCGCGCTGGAACGCTGGCATGATCTTTTATTGCAAGTGCTCACCCCTACGGTGATCGCCGGCCACTCGGATCGGGCTGAAGTACGACGGTTCGTGGAAGGCTGGAATGCGCGCGCCACGGTGGATGCGGTCGGTTATCGTTTGGTGCGGTTGTGGCGTGAGGCGGTCGCCAAGCGCGTGCTCGATCCAATTTTTGCAGGGTGCCTGCAGGAGGATCGCAGTTTTCGCTGGTCGAGATTTCCCTATGAGGAGCCGTTGTGGGCGTTGTTGACGGAGCGCCCGTTGCACTTGTTGAGCCCCTCGGAAAAATCGTGGGAAACCTTGCTCGTAGCCGCAGCCGATGATGTGGTCACGGGTTTGCGCCAGGAGGGCACTCCGATCGCAAGTGCAACGTGGGGGCGACGCAATGTAGTGAAAATCCAGCACCCCTTGGCGCGTGTTTTGCCGGGTTGGCTTACAGGGTGGATGAATTTGCCGACGGCATCGTTGCCGGGGGACAGCACAACGCCGCGCGTGCAAACGCTGACACTCGCGGCGAGTGAACGTTTTGTGGTTTCACCGGGTCATGAAGCAGAGGGAATTTTCCATATGCCTGGTGGACAAAGCGGGCATCCGCTCTCGCCGTTTTATCGGGCCGGCCACGAGGCTTGGGTGCGTGGAGAGCCTTCGCCGTTTCTTCCTGGGGTAACGCAACACACCTTGATCTTGCGACCGTAGGGTTGGCGTGCGCTCGAAATATATAAATAGCGTTGTCGGCCTCAGCAAAGCGGCGCTTTGTCAGCCACGTACCGCGATGAATAAAAAAACGCGCAGTTCTACGGTTTATTTCGGGAGTGAGCTGTTCACGCTCAAGCATCTGATCGGCAATGCGTACCTGGCGGAGGCGATCTACGAGAAATCACACGGGCGTTACTTGTGTGAATTACCGCAAGATTTTGAGCCGCGTGGAACCACGCCACGAGCGGTGCGGGATCAAGATATCCGAGCGTTGCTTGCGTGTGATTTGGCCCTGTTTAACTTCGACGGCCCGGAGCTTGATAGCGGCACAGTGGTAGAATTCATGTTCGCGAAATTCGCGGATATCCCGTGCGTAATTTTGCGCAGCGACCTGCGCAAGGCGGGTGATGGCGCAGATCCATGGAATCTTATGGCGAGTTTTTATCCGCGCACGGTGAATGTCGTGGTGCCCAGTTTACTTGCTTACAAAACGATTTTGAAGCGGCGGCATCGCAAGATGGACGAAGTCATTCGGCTCGCCGGGCAACACAGTACCGCCGATGCCCAAAGAATGTGCGATGACATCGCGATGTTGTGTGTGCGCGCGTTGGATCGGGTGTGTGAGATGGATCCGGTGATGCCGAAACATTTACGCGAAGAGGTATACCAGTGGCTTGCGTTGATGCCTGGTTTGCGCGGCAAGGGCAAGGAGCTGCGGAAGGAGTTTGAGCGTTTCTTGGAGCGCAAGGTGCAGCGCGATTTACTCTAAATTCAACGTCTCGCTGCGCTCTGTCTCTTGGAAATTCTAAATGCCCCTCCACCTACTAGATCACCCGCTCGCCGCGCACATCATGACGCATTTACGGGATGCGACGACGAAGCCGGCGACGTTTCGTACGCTGGCTTACCAGATTAGTTTGCTGCTCGCGATCGAGGCGACGCGGGATCTTTCGACGGAGGCCAAAAAAATTGAGACCCCGCTTGAGCCTATGACTGGACGCGTGCTCCCGCCTGAGCCGTTGGTGGTGGTGCCGATTTTGCGCGCGGGTCTTGGGATGGTGCAGCCGTTTCTCGACACCTTTCCTGATGTCAGCGTTGGGTACCTGGGCTTGGAGCGAGATCACGAGACGGCGGTGGCGCGGCATTATTACTGCTAGTTGCCGCCGCTCGAGGGTCGGCGGGTGTTTCTGGTTGATCCGATGTTGGCCACAGGCGGGAGCGCGGCGCAGGCGATCACGGTCGCCAAGAGCAAGGGCGCGATTCAGCCGCGGCTCATTTGTATCGTGGCTTCGCCTGAGGGTGTGGCCGAGGTGCAGAAGCAGCATCCTGGCACCGTGGTGCAGGTCGCGGCGCTCGATCGCGGGCTCAACGCGAAAAAATATATTTTACCGGGCCTAGGTGACTTTGGCGACCGGCTCTACGGTACGTAAAATGTAGTTCACCAGGGGGGGGTGAACCTAAAGAGGAGCCGTCAAAGCTGACGGCGTGGCAGATCCGCGTTTAAGCGAGTTGCGGCACGACGAAGCCGGCGCGGTAGTCGCGCGTGAGCAACGCATTTGCCGCCGCGGCGGTCTCGCCGGTGAAACGTTCGTGGGCGGGGTCGACGACGAGGGGAAGCCCGAGGGTCGCGGGCGTTTTTGCAAGATTGACCTGATTGGCCGCGAGATGTTCGGCCATGCGGCCGTAGGCTTCGGCGAGTGGGCCGTCGCTTTTGATTTTCGCGGTGATCTCGGCGGCGGGGGCGGTGCGGCCGGTTTGGTGGGAGATGTTGCCGAGGTGGCAGAGGGCGCTGGAGAGGTGACCTTCGAGGATGGGGCCGTACAGGTCGGCGGTTTTGCGGCTGCGCACGACGTCGATGAAGTTTTGCATGTGGCGGTCGCTGCCTTTGAATTCTTTCACGACCTGGCCCTGCTTGTCGTAGGCGGTGGCGGCAAAGTAACCGTGAGTCACGATGCTACCGCCATCGCAATCAATGACGTTGCCGACGTCGACGCCGCGGTAGTTGTCCATGCCGGAAGTTTTGGCGGAACCGGCTTCGGAGCCAGCGCCGGCGGGTGCGCCCGCGCCGGATTTCGAGGGTAGGCCGCGGACTTCGAAGATGAGTGGGGCCGTGGCGTAGTCGTGGATTACTACTTGGGTGTTGGGCGTGTCGCCGTCGTCGCGGTAGCCGAGACGGCCGCCGATGCTGAGGGTGTAGCGGGGCAGGCCAGATTCGCCGAGGAACCAGCGAGCGACATCCATTTGGTGGATGCCTTGGTTGCCGACATCTCCGTTGCCGTAGAGATAAATCCAGTGCCAGTCGTAGTGGACGGGGCCGTTTTTTGAGGAGTTGCGATGGGGCGGGACGAGGGGTGCGGGGCCAGACCAGAGATCGTAGTCGATCGTGGCGGGAACGGACGTGGGCGCGCTGGTGAGGCCGATACTGTCGCGGCGTTTGTAACAAAAGCCACGGGCGGCGGTTATTTTGCCGAGGTGGCCGGCTTGCGTCCAGGCGACAGCTTCACGGAGACCTTCGCCAGAGCGGATTTGGGTGCCGGCCTGGGCGACGCGGCCGGTTTTTTGGGCAGCAGCGACAAGTTGGCGGCCTTCCCAGACATTGTGCGAAACCGGTTTCTCGATGTAGATATCTTTACCGGCTTGCAGGGCCCAGATGCCCATGAGCGAGTGCCAGTGGTTGGGTGTGGCGATAGTGATGGCGTCGAGGTCCGGTGTGGCGAGAAGCTGGCGAACGTCGCTGAATTTTTTTACAACGACGCCTTCATTGGCGAGATTGGCAGCGGTGCGTTCGAGCACGGCAGTGTCGGCGTCGCAGACGGCGACGATGCGAACACCCTTGATTTTACTGAGACTGGCGAGGTGGTTTTTGCCGCGCCCGTTGAGGCCGACGACGGCGACGCGGATATCAGAATGGGCGCCGACCACTTGGCCCCAGGAACGGGCGGTGAGAGCGGTAGCGGTGGTGAGGAGTGCGGTGTGGCGTAGGAAGTGGCGGCGCGTGAGGGTGGGGAACGACATGATTTTGGGGTAGGGTGAGGCGCGAGAGTTTTAGAGGAGCGAAGGGTTATTTGCCCTTGGCGTAAGCGGCGTACTGGTCGGCGACCTTGGCGGCGTGTTCGTCGCCGAGGTGAAAGTAGAAGCGGTAACGCAGGGTGAGGCTACCGCCGGCGGGCACGAGGTGGTCGCCCTTGTGGGGGTCGTTGGCGAATTCTTTTTCGTAGTCGTGCCAGCCGAAGGGATTGGAGGCGAAGAGGCCGTAGTCGCGAGCCATCCACCAGGCGGGGTGGCGTAGATTCTCGGGGTGATCGAAGATAGCGATGCCGTAGGTGGTGCCGTTGCGTTGGGCGTTGTAATCGCACCAGGGAGCGCGGGTGCCCCAGGCGGCGCCGTCACGGGCGTTTTTGGCGGTTACAATGTGGCCGTTGCCGCCGGTGGCGACGCCTTTGACCTTGTGGGGCAGGGTCATCCATTGAGCGACACGGATGGCCATGGTGCCGTCTTTGTTGTCGCCGAAAAGCAGCGGTTGGTCGGGGAGGGCGCGCAGGGTGATCTCAAAGTCGATGAAGCGGCCGCCTTCGTTGGCGTGGAAACTGATTTTGCGTTCGTCGGTGCAGATGAGGCGGCCGTCGGGGGCGAGCCAGCGGTTACGCGCGCGCAGGACGCCGATGGCGCCGTCAACGGCCTCGATTTTACCGTCGAGCACGGTGTGGCCTTTTTCTTTGGGGGAGCGGCCTGCATCGCCGGTGCCCTCGTTCCAGAAATCGATGCCGTTGACCATGCTATGGGCGAAATAAAGCGAGCGGTGCCAGGGGTGATCGGTGTCTTCGCCGGGGGTCGTTTTCATCGGGAAATCCCGGGTGAGCGGCGTGCCGTCGGCGGCGAGAATCGGGTAACAATAAGAGCGAGACGCGCCGTCGCCGAAGACGTAATCGGTAAAATGCTGGCCGCTGATCTCGACGCGGACGCGATCGGCAAGCGGAGTGAGTTTAACTTGGGGCTGGGCGGCGGGGAGGGCGACGGCGATTCCAAGTGTGAGCAGGGCGAGGGCGGGGTAGAGTTTCACGGCTATATAGACGAAGCATGTAAGATTATGATGCAACCCAAGGATTGAATTTGTCGGGATGTGGCTTGGCGCGGTGGCACTGGGATTGCTAACTCGCGGCATGATGTTCGCTAAATGTGTTTCCCGGCTCGCCGTAGTGGTGGGCGTTTTATTTTTGGTCGGTGCGTCGCGTGCCGCTGAAGCGGCCAAGCCGCTGTATGCGCTGTGCGGGGCTTATGCGCCTGAGATAGCTGCGTTGAAGCGGGAGTTTGGCGTCGATCCGGCGAAAGGCTGGACGCGCTCGGTCGTGAAAGGCCTAGAGTTTTGGCGCGGCAAAGTTGGCGCTAAAGAGGTTGTTCTATGCCGCACCGGCGTGAGCATGATTAACGCCGCCTACCAGCTACAGCTCGCACTCGATCATTTCCCTATCACGCACGTGCTCTTCGCCGGCGTGGCCGGCGGGACGGATCCGGCTTTGCAAGTTGGCGACGTGGTCATCCCTGAGGCTTGGGCGAATCACGGTGAGTCGGCCTATCTGAACGAAGACGGCAAGGGTGGCTACGTGCGTCCCGACTATTTGCCGCCTGGCCGGGAAAATTTCGGGATGATTTTCCCCAGGGCACGAACATTACCCGTGCGGGTGCCACCGACAGTGCCGAGGAAAAAGGCGAACGCCTTGAGCTCATTGCAGTTGACGCCGATTTACTCGCGGCCGCGCGCCGGGCCTTACCCAAACTTCCGGTGCTGAAAAAATCCGGTCGCGTGGTCACCGTTTCGGTGGGGGGCAACGGGGTCGCCTCCACCGTGTTTTTGGACAATGCCAAATACCGCGAGTGGATCTTTCGCGTATGGCAGGCGCGCTGCACGGACATGGAATCGACGGCCCTGGCTCAAGTCGCTTATGCCAATCGCAAGCCCGCGTTGATCATCCGTGGTTTAAGTGATCTTGCGGGTGGCCAACACGGAAAAAACCCGATCGACGCCAATGAACTGAATGTCGCTGAGATCGCAGCCAGTGTGCTTCATCGGGTGCTCGACGAAGTGCCTTAAACGGCGATGGCGAAGAGGCCCGTATGCGGGTTCGCCGGCGCAAAATTCTTTTTCCCGGACTGGCGCGGGAACCTAAACTGCCCATACTAAGTCGTAGTTACCCATGAAGACCTTATCGCGCTACGCATTAGTTTTGCTCGGATTGGCGTCTCCGCTGGCGCTTCGCGCCGCTGAACAGGCCAAGGCCTCGGCCCGTACTGAGGTTGTTTTTGAACAACCCGAAAAATTTACTGATGTAAAAGATTCTGATTTCGGTACCGAAAATGGCCGTGACGCCATCCTCGAACGTCTCCGAGAGTATATTATCGAGCGTGCTGATAAAGCTCTGCCTGCCGGGCAAAAACTCGTGATCACGTTTACCGACATCGATCTGGCCGGCGAATACGAGCCGTGGCGTGGCCCGCAATTCTCCGATGTACGGATCGTCAAATCGATCTATCCGCCCCGCCTCAAGTTTAGCTACAAAATCACGGATGCCGCGGGCAAGACCGTTAAAGAAGGCAAAGAAGATCTGCGCGATCTGGCCTTTGAAATGCGCCTCACCGCGGATCGGCAGGATACGCTCCGCTATGAGAAAGACATGTTACGTGACTGGATAGGCACAGTGACCCGCTCACCCAAAGCCTGATCGCCCGCTGGGGTTTTAAGTTCACGACCGTGTCGTTCCCTGATGAGGCTAATCCTGCCCGGCTCGATAAGTGGCTTTGGGCCGTGCGCTTGTACAAGACCCGTGCGCTCGCGACGGCGGCGTGCCGCGCTGGCCAAGTCGAAATAGGTGACATCGTCGCGAAACCGGCCCGAACCGTCCGCACGGGTGAGACCATCGTGTTACGCCAAGGGGTGATCTTGCGGACGGTGCGCGTTGAGGCGGTCCCGCCCAGTCGGATGGGTGCGGCGCGCGCGGCGGAGTTTTGCACGGATCTGACTCCGCCCGAAGAATTTCAGAAGGCCCGCGAAATGAGAGTCCAGCAAGTCCTGGCCCGTGACCCCGGTGCAGGACGACCGACCAAGCGCGACCGGCGCTTACGCGACAAGTTGTTCGATTAAATTACTGGATCTCCTCTCGGCCCTAAAGGGCCGGGATTCCCTTAAGCAGCACGCCTGCGAAGCAGGCGGGCGCGTTGAGGGGAGCCTGAAGCTCCTCCACGGACAGTGGCGGCAAGTCCTGGAGTGTCAGCGTGCGTGTGCTCGCGCGCGTTGCCTATGAGATACGTGCCGGTCTTGCCCATCGCATCATTTTTCTACCCATCGGAGACCAATTGCGCTGCGACTTCATCGCTACCAACGCCGAGGTTAAACGCTCCCCGTGAAATCGCGCCTCACCCGCCAAATCAAGCTTGCGCAGGTAACCTCACGTACTCCCCGTTATTCCGGAATTTGCCTGGCTCGATAAAAACCCACCGTCCTCGGGTTGCAGGCTGGACGCTGCGGGGGTTTAGGGTGCAGCATGATCTTGTGAACGTGTACGCTAAATTTGAAACCGAACTCGCCGTCCGGCCTGATGATATCGATCTTTATCAACACGTTCACAGCACCCGCTATCTCGATTACGTCTTGGCGGCGCGGTTTGACCAGATGGAGCGCTGTTATGGGATGTCGATGCAGGCCTTTGCGGCTTTGGGGCTGGGTTGGTTTATGACGGCCGCCTCGATTCAGTACAAGCGGCCCCTAGGATGGGGCGACCGGATGGTGGTGCGCACGTGGATCGAACACTTTACGGAAACGGGCTGCCGGGTTGCGTTCGAAATCGAAAAACAACCGACCGGCAAGCGCGTGTGCGACGGTCATTGTGATTATACGCTGGTGACCTTGGCGACGGGCCGCGCGACGGTTTTACCCGATGATATTAAGGGAAAATACTCGATTTAAGCGCGCCAAGAAGGGATGTTTTTCAGGTGCTAAGTAGTTGGCTGATATCGTCGCGCGGATAAAGTCCTTGCATAAAAAGCATTTATCGACTCTCTGGCGTTTCAGTCGTTAGTGAAAGCGTTTTGGTGACAGGATCTGGTGAGTCGTAGGCTGGGCAAAGTTGCTCAAGTGATGATTTCGAAACCCACAGTGGGAACGGACTGGCAGCGAGCGATGGAACTACGCAACATCATCATGAGTAACTCCAAACTATACGTTGGTAACCTATCCTTCAAGACCACCGAAGACGAGCTCCGCTCGGCCTTCAGCCAATTTGGCACCGTGACCGACCTTTACGTCGCCATGGACAAGATGACCGGTCGCCCACGCGGTTTCGCGTTCGTCACCATGGGCACCCCCGAGGAGGCGAAAGCCGCCACGGAAAAAATGAACGGCACCGATCTCGGTGGTCGTCAGCTCACGGTCAATGAAGCCCGTCCAAAAGAAGAAGGCGGCGGTCGCGGCTTCGGCGGCGGCGGCGGCGGTCGTGGCTTCGGCGGCGGCGGCGGCGGTGGTCGCGGCTTCGGCGGCGGCGGCGGTTACCGCGGCGATCGCGGCGGCAGCGACCGTGGCGAGCGCCGTTACTAATCGTAACGCGGTTCCCTAGGGATCGTTTTTTTATTCCAGACGGAGTGCCTCCGGGCGCTCCGTCTTTTTCTTTTCTTTGCGGCTCACGAGCCGCCGAGCGTCAGCGAGTGAAAAATGACTCAGCCTGCGCTCCTGCTTCTGGCGCAGCCTGCCAGCATTTTCACTCCTATGCCATTCAAGTCTCTCAATCTCTCTGAGCAGGTCCTCCGCGGCGTCCAAGCTGCAGGTTACACGGAGCCGACTCCGATTCAGCTTCGTGCCATTCCCGTTGTTCTCGGCGGCGGCGATCTGATTGCCTCGGCCCAGACCGGTACCGGTAAAACGGCGGCCTTTGCCTTGCCCGTCCTATCTCGACTCGGCACTCACGGCCGCACTCGCGTGCTCGTCCTTGAGCCCACGCGCGAACTCGCCGCTCAGGTCGAAACCTCGTTCCGTAATTTCGCCCGTTTTACGGATATTCGTACCGTGGCCGTCTTCGGCGGTGTCGGCTACGGCGTGCAACGCTCTGAGCTCAAGCGCGGCGTCGACATTATCGTCGCCACGCCCGGTCGGCTCGTCGACTACCTGAAAACCGGTGAGATCAGCCTGCGCGACATCAACATCCTTATTCTCGACGAAGTGGACCGCATGCTCGACATGGGTTTTTTACCCACAGTCAAAGACATCATCGCCCGCTGCCCGCGTGAGCGCCAGACGCTCTTCTTCTCTGCTACCGTTCCGCCTGAGATTGCGGCCGTGGCCTCGTTTGCCCTACGCAATCCGGCCAAAGTTGAGATCGGCGTCGCTCGCTCGGTTAACGAATCGGTTAACCACGCGCTCTATCCGGTCGCTTACGACCAGAAGTTTGAACTGCTCGAAGCGCTCCTTGCTAAGACCGAGTTCGACAGCGTGATCGTGTTTTCCCGCACCAAGCACGGCGCCGATAAAATCGCGCGCCGTCTGAAAGCCGCGAATCACGCCGTGGCCGTCCTTCACGCCAACCGCTCCCAGAACCAACGCATTGAAGCCTTAGAAGGCTTTAAGTCCGGCAAGTACGAAGTCATGGTCGCCACGGACATCGCTGCTCGCGGCATCGACGTTGCCGGCGTTTCGCACGTCATTAACTACGATGTTCCCGAGAAGCCGGAAGACTACGTGCATCGCATCGGCCGCACGGGTCGCGCTCAAGCCGTTGGCGACGCCATCACACTTGTCTCGCCGGAAAACGCCGCCGACATTCGCGATATCCAGCGCTTTATCGGCGCTAAGATTCCTGAACTTCGGCTCGAAGGCTTTAACTACGCTCCTATCATAGCCCGTCCCGATCAGCCCACCCAGCAACGCCGCGGCCAACGTGGCGGTGGTCAGCGTGGTGGCGGCTACGGTAGCGGTGGCCCTCGTCACCAATCCGGCGGCGGTGGCGGTCCACGTCAATACCAAGGCGGCGGTCGCGGCAGCAGCAGCGGCGCCGGTGGTGGTGGTGGTGGTGGCGGCGGCGGTGGCCGCGGTGAAGCTCAACAACGCCCCGCCGAAGGCAGCTGGAATCGTTTCGGCGCTAGCGGTGGGGGCGGTGGCACCGGCGGTGGTCGTCGCGGTCGCTAAACCCAGCCATTTGTGCAGACAAAATTACGGCGGGCTTAACGGCCCGCTTTTTTGTGTTGTTTTCTGGCGCCTGAAAAAATTTCCGTGGCAACGGCCCGCCTAACCTTACAACTTTTGGCTATGAGCTGCTGTCTATTTGTTCGCCGGTCCATTTTTCTCCTTATGGGTTGTCTCTGCGTCACGCCGTGGTTGCACGCGCAACGCGAGAAATTCCCGCCGGAGATTCTCGAGGTCGTGGAAAAATCTTGGCCTCAGGCACAGAAAACCAACACGGGCCTGCGCTCCATTATCGAACGTGCTGGATCGGGTGCGCGGCCCAATAACGGGGAAACCGTCGCAGTATTATATACGGGTCGGCTACTCAGTGGAGAGGTTTTTGATCAAACCACCGACAAAGATAAACCTTTCACCTTCCGGGTCGGTCGAGAGCAGGTTATCAAAGGATGGGACCAGATTTTACCCCTCATGCAACTGGGCGAAAAACGACTTGTGATCATTCCGCCCGAGCTCGCGTATGGCACTCGCGGCCAAGCGCCGAAGATCCCGCGCAACGCCGCGCTCGTGTTCACCATCGAACTTTTGGACATCAAGCCTTAAGGTTTCGCAGGTGGCGAAGCGCTCTGCTCGTTTGTGTACTAAGTCGCGTTACAATTTTACGGCGAATAGAGCGTGGGCTTGGATTTCAAAGCTCTCTTGTTAATGTTGATGGATGAAATTCTCGAATCGCGCGCGGCGTTGGCAGCTCGGTTTATTAGTAATCTCGGGTCTTTTGGTGGATCCGGCGATCTTCGCTGCGGCGCCCACGCTCCCAGGTCTGCAACGCGACGGTTCCGTGCTCCTGCCCAATCAGTGGTCGCTGCGTCCTGTCGGCAAACAAATCGTAGTCGGTGATTTTCCGATCCAGGTTGCGCTCCATCCCGACGGTGTTTTCTCCGCGGTGTTGCACAGCGGCTGGGGCCAACACGAGGTCCGAATCATAGATGTAAAATCGGGCGAACCCGTCTCGCAGGTCGCACTCCAAGAATCTTTTTACGGCCTGGCTTGGTCGCCCGATGGTAAGAAACTTTACGCTAGTGGTGCTGGGGCGGAAGTGATCCACGCCTTTGAATTTCACGACGGTTATCTTAGTGCCCATCGCGAATTTCCGCTCCGTCCCGTCGGGCAACAAGGCGTCCCGAGTGGTCTTGCGACCTCAGCCGATGGTCACTCATTGTATATTGCGGAAAGCTGGGGTCAGCGGGTCGAAAAAATTTCTACCACCGACGGAGCGTTTCTTTGGCAACGCACGTTCGGCGCCGCCGAAGGCTCCGCGACCACCGACCACGAGGGCGCCCGCGTCAAAGCTGACTCTAATTCTGCGGCGTCGTTTCCCTACACGTGTTTAGCCGACGAAAAAAATGGCCGAGTCTACGTGAGCCTCTGGGCTCAATCCGCGGTGCTCGTGCTCGACGCTCAGACCGGTGCCGATATCGCGCGCTGGTCGGTCGGTCCGCATCCCTGTGAAATGGTGCTCGGTCGCGACGGTCGACTCTACGTTGCTGAATCAAATCTTAATTCCGTTAGTGTAATCGACACGGTCAGCGGCCGTATCACGGAAACCCTCGCGGCCTCGCTTTATCCTAATTCGCCTCCCGGCTCGATGCCCAATAGCCTCGCGCTTTCGCCCGACGGCCAATTGCTCTTCGTGGCCAACGCCAACAACAACAACGTTGCGGTGTTCGACATTGCGTCTGTCGGCAAGGCGCGCTCCCTTGGCTTCATTCCGGTCGGATGGTTTCCGACGAGCGTGCGCGTGACCCGGGATGGCAAATCCCTGGTCGTTGCTAATGGCAAGGGCTTCAGCTCCGCCGCAAATCCGCGCGGTCCTTTCCCTGGAACGACCGCGCCACGCAATCTGCAGGAATACATCGGCGGCCTTTTCGCCGGAACGATTTCACTGATCGATTTACCGGCTGAAAAAAATCGCACTCAACAATTCGGCCAATGGAGTAAGACGGCATTTTCGTGCAGCCCGCTCGATGCCTCGGCTAGCGTACGTGGCGTGAAAGAGAGACCGGCGGGTAATCCTATTCCGTCGAAAGTTGGCGAGTCTTCGCCGATTAAAAATGTGATCTATATCGTGCGCGAAAATCGCACCTACGATCAAGTCTTTGGCGACATCTCCGAGGGTAACGGCGACTCTCGCCTGTGTCTTTTCCCCGCCAAGGTGACGCCCAACGCTCATGCGCTCGCGCGCGAATTTGTGTTGCTCGATAATTTTTACGCCGACGGTGAAGTGAGTGCTGACGGCCACGAATGGACGATGGGTGCGCAGGCCACAGACTTCGTTGAAAAAATGTGGCCCTTCAGCTACGGCCACAACGCCAACAAAAAATACAACTATCCCTCCGAGGGTCATTACCCCGTAGCCTTCCCCGTCAATGGCTACCTTTGGAATCGCGCGGCTGAGGCGGGCGTGACCTACCGTAGTTACGGCGAATTCTGCAACACTCCGCGGCGTGGTCCGATTTTGTCGGAAGCGTCTCTGCCCATTCTTGTTGGGCACATCGATCCTTATTATAACGCGTGGGATGTAAGTTATCCGGATGTAAAACGCGCTGAGCGCTTCGCTGCTGAGGTGCGTCGCTATGAAATCGAGGGCGGGATGCCGCGCCTGCAAGTGCTGCGACTGGGTAATGACCACACTTCTGGCACTCGCCCTGGGGTACGAACGCCTACGGCGATGGTCGCTGATAACGATCGGGCCCTTGGCCTCATCGTCGAGGCGATATCGCATTCCAAGTTTTGGTCCGAGACGGCGATCTTCGTGCTCGAAGACGACGCCCAAAATGGTCCTGATCACGTGGACGCGCACCGCATGCCGGCTCTTGCGATCAGCCCGTGGACGAAGCGGCGCAGCGTGGATTCCACGCTCTACTCGACTACGAGCATGTTGCGCACGATGGAGCTGATCCTTGGCCTACAGCCGATGTCGCAATTCGACGCTGCGGCGCTTCCTATGTGGTCCACGTTCGGCGACAAACCCGACCTAACGCCCTTTAACGCGCGACCTGCTGAAGTCGATCTTGAGGCGGTAAATGGCAAACTGGCTTGGGGCGCGCGCGCCTCGCAGCAGATGGATTTTAGCGCCCCTGACAAAGTTGATGATATCAAGCTCAATGAAATCGTCTGGCGCCACGTGCGTGGTGAGCATTCGCCGATGCCGGCGCCTCGGCGGGCCGCCTTTTATAAGGCTCATGCTAAGGACGACGACGACGACAAATAATCGGTAACATTAAATTGGTAGCATATCATTTTGGACGCAAAAAAGGCGGGCCATAAAAGCCCGCCTTTTTTGCGTCTGAATCGATAATTTTTACTTCAGCATTTGCGTTAGCAACGGCTTCATGGCGTCAGCCCACAGTTGGTAACCGGCGGCGTTGGGGTGAAGCTGGTCGGGCATGATAGCGAAGGGAATCTTGCCGTCTTGGCCGTAGAATGAGGCTGCGATATCAAGGAAGCGCACGGTTTTTCCGTCGTCGAGTTGGGCTAGTTCCGCGTTGACGGCGTTGATGACGGCGGTGCGTTGGGTGGCGTCGGCGAGGGCGGCGGGCGTGATTACACCGTCTTTATCTTTGCGTGCGCCGCGGGGAAAAATGGCGAGCAGGAGGACTTTAGTGCCGGGGATTTTCGTGCGGATGAGTTGCACGATTTTTTTATTAGCAGCGGCGATCTCGCTGGCGGAGTTGTCGGCGGAGTTGTTGGTGCCGAGCATCAGGACGGTGACTTTGGGGGAAAGCCCTTCTAGTTCGCCGTTTTCGATGCGCCAGATCACATGCTGCGTTCGGTCGCCACCGATACCGAAGTTGGCGGGCTGGTATTGACCGTAGTAGCTTTCCCAGATGTGCGGGGCGCGGGTCCAACCGGCGGTGATGGAATCACCGAGGAAGAGCAGTCCTACAGGGCTGGCTTTACCGCGAGCGAGAAAGGATTCGTGGGCTTTGCGAAAAGCCCCGTTGGTATCTTTTTTCTCGATGGCGGCGGAAGCGTCAGCTTTGACGGCAACCGCAGCTGGGGTTTGCGCGTAAGCGAAAGGCAAGAGCGCGACGAAGAGCAGGGTAAGGCAGATGGAGCGGGGTGGTTTCATGGGGAAATTAATAGGTTGGATTTATCGGCTGGGTGAGGTCGAGCCTGCGTTGGTGCGAGCGGTACGAATGTTGTCGGCGGTGTAAAGTGCGAGTCCGAGCCAGATGCAACCGAAGGCGAGCGCTTGGTTGTGCGTGAACGTCTCGTGAAAGACGAGTACGCCGAGTGAGAATTGAACGGTGGGGGCGATGTATTGCAGCAGGCCTAGGGTGGTGAGTCGGATGCGCCGCGCGCCATACGCAAAGAGCAACAAGGGAATCGCGGTGACTACGCCCGTGCTAAGAACAAGCGCCTGGGTCGTGGCACTCGCGTGGCCAAGTGCGCCCCCACCTGCGAAATTTTTCCACACAAGAAACGCTGCAGCAAATGGCGCGAGTAAGGTTGTCTCGACCGCGAGGCCGGTGAGCGGACCGAGTGCGGAGCGTTTACGCAGCAAGCCGTAGCAACCAAATGTGACTGCGATAGCGAGGGCGATCCAGGGCAGATGCCCTACTTGATAGATTTGAATTGCGACGCCGAGAGCGGCGCAACCGATGGCAATAGCTTGGGCAGGTCGCAGCTTTTCATGTAGCACCCAACGTCCGAGGGCGACGTTAAGTAACGGCACGAGAAAATAGCCAAGACTGCATTCGATTACGTGTCCATGATTCACGCCCCAGACGTAGACCAACCAGTTGCTCGTCAGCAGAGCACTGCTGAGCAGGTTCAACGCGAAGCCAGGGCCCGTACTTAGGGCCGTGCGCATCTCCTTTGCGCCGCCGTAGCACACTAAAAGGGCGGCGACGAAGACGAGAGACCATACCAGTCGGTGAGCAATTAATTCTAAGGCGTCCACCTCCGCCATCTGATGCCAATAAAGCGGCACTAAACCCCAGGTGAGATAACACAAGGCCGCCGCGCCGGCTCCGCGCGTAGTCTGGGATAAAGATTTAGCGGAAATCACGCGTGCGTTGCGAGACCCTTGCGTGGCCCAAAGTCTCACATGGAATTGTCGCGGTCGGCTTTTACCGCGCGGGCGTGGACGAGAAATTGTATTTCGTTTTAAATTCCTCGAAAGCCTGTGTGCGCGCTAAATCAGCGGCTAACCCGCGAGCGATGAGTTCGCTGGCGCGTTTTTCCACCCAGCGCTGACGGAAACTCTCTTCAAGCTCGGCGGCGATTGCGGTGGTTTCCTTAGGCTTCGCGTTTTTACGTGAGCTCAGACAGCCGGCGGTGAGGCAAAGTCCCATAAGGGCGAAAACGAGGAAGGTCAGACGCGTGTTCATGTAATGATGAGGTTGGTTCTTCGGCTTGGTGACCGCGAGTGAAACTTTTTGTTTTCACACAATAACGTTTCTGCGCCCTAGCCAGACGTGGCGTGGGTTATTGGCTAATATTAAATCATGCTCTGGCCGCCACGCGTTACACCTTGGGTGCCGTGATCGCACTACGGATGGCGTTGAGGAACTCTGGGTCTGTCACGATCCCGCGTACGCCGTTTACGACGAACTGTATGCCGATACACAAGATGAGAAAGCCCATTACTTTGGAGAGCGCGTTCATCCCGTTGGTGCCGATCACTGTCACGACGCGCTCCGACAAACTCAGCGTCACGTAGGTGATAATCGCAACCGTGATGATGCCTAAAATGATCGCCACGTAGTCGAGCCAATGTGTCGCCAGCGAGGTGAAACCCACGGTCACCGCAATCGCTCCTGGCCCGCTCAACATAGGCATAGCGAGTGGAGAAAACGAGACGTCGCGTTTAGCTCGTGCAGCTCGGTGCGCAGCGTCATCCTCGGAATTTTCGACGGGCATAGCCATCAACATCGTAGACCCGATGCCTGCCACCAACAGGCCTCCGGCGATGCGCAAACCTGGAATCGAAATGCCAAAAAACCCCATGATGAATGTGCCCCCTACGAGAAATCCTACGAGAATGACCACCATGTAAATACATGCGTGGCGTAGCTGCTCTTGGCGTCGTTCATGCGAATCACCTTCAGTTATCGCTAGAAAAGAAGGCGCCGAAGCCAACGGATTGATGAGCGGAAGCAACGCGATGATGGTACCTAGGATAAGCTCCCAAAAATGATTCACGTTTTGCATGAGTCGAAGTTACAGCCTGGATCCGTCGCTGGCAACGGCGCGACTCGGTCGCCTGCCCGCCTGTACTTTAATTTACCAGGTATCGACCGGACCCTTGGGCACAGGAATCGATTCGCGGGCAAAAACTTCGACCTCCCCTGGCTCGCGCATAAACGATGCGACCATCGGCGCCGGTGAGTATTTTGGCAGCGATTCCCCGTGCTCGTCGCAAAATGGGGCGCGCCAGGCCAGGTACTCGGCCAACGTTGCGTCGAAATCGGCCCGAGATGTGATTGAGACGATGCGCTGCTTGAACATCTTTGAAGGCCCGAATCGTTTTGCGTACCACGGTGCCACTTTACGGAAAAGTCGCGCACCGTGTTCTTCACCGTAGAATTCCACGTAACGCTCAAAGTGTCGCCGCAAAACTCGGATTCGTTCTGCAAACGTAGCCTCTGGTAAAAGTTCGCCGGTGCGCAATAGATGCTCCGTGCGGCGAAAAATCCACGGATCGTAAAACGCCCCGCGCCCGATGCTCACACCCGCGCAGCCTGTCTCTGCGAACATATGCAACGCAGCTTCAGGGGTGGTGACATCACCGTTGCCGATGACGGGGATTTTTTTTACCGCCTGCACGACGCTGCGAATCCCGGCGAGATTGACCGTGCCGGAAAACCCCTGCGCGCGCGTACGACCGTGCACAAAAATCGCCGCTACACCGACATCCTCAAGTACGCGCGCGAGGTCGGGTGCGGTGAGATTCTCGTCATCCCAGCCAAGTCGCATCTTGGCGGTCACGGGAATTTTTACCGCTGCGATCATACCGCGCACGAGAGAGGCGGTCTTATCGAGCTCGGTCATCATCGCGGAACCGCCGCCGATATTGACTACTTTTTTCACCGGGCAACCCATGTTAATATCCACGGATTGCACGCCGAGTTCCTGGCAGATGATGGCTGCGTCGCGCATCTCCTCGGGTACGCTACCAAAAAGCTGGATCGCGAGCGGACGATCCTCGGCGCACGAGGCGACGAGTTTCAGTGCGAGGGGATTGCGTTCAATGAGTGAGCGCGCGTTCACCAGGTCGGTTGTGGCCCAACCTAGTCCGCCGAGTTCACGCACGGTGAGCCGCATGGGCAGATTAGTATAACCCGCAAGCGGCGAGAGAAATAAATTAGAGGAGAGCTCGTGGGGCCCGATGCGCATCACGCTGTGTTCATTGGTGATTCTTTTCATACCCGCAACCCCCAAGCCCGCGTTACCAATCAGGCGGCACGTTGGTTTTGAGTTAATCTAAATAGATTAGAGGCAACCGTCGGTGTTGCCGGCCGGTTAACTGCAGGGGATTGGGATCGGACTGTTCTTAGCGGGCTGCGAGGGCGATTTTCATCCGATGGAGTGCTTCAGCTAGAGTTGCGCGTGGGCAGCCAAAGTTGAGTCGGACATAGTGGCCTTTGGGCGCACCAAAATAGGTGCCCTCGCTGAGACCCACACCGTGGTTTTCAAAATGCGCGACGGGATCTTCGAGGTGTAGCGCCTCGAGGTTTAGCCACGCGAGATAAGTAGCTTCGATGGGTGCCTCGACGCGAATGCCGGGGAGTTCGCGGGCGAGGTAATCGAGGAGAAAATCGCGGTTCCCGCGCAGGTAGGTGAGCAGCGACTGACGCCAGGCTTCGCTGTCACGGTAAGCGGCTTCGCAGGCGGTGAAACCGAGGGCGGTGACTTCAGCAACGACGCCGGCGGTGGCGCGAGTGAATTGGGCGCGAAGAGCTGGGTCACTGATAATGGCGAAGGAGGTGCCGAGGCCGGGAACGTTGTAGGTTTTGCTCGGCGCCATCAGGGTCACGGTGCGCGCGGAAATTTCGGGCGAAAGCGAGGCGGCGGGCAGGTGGTGTAGCGTGGGGTCGAGGATGAGGTCGCAGTGGATCTCATCGGAGCAAAGGACAAGGTGGTGTTGTGCGCAAAATTCCCCAAGGCGGATGAGTTCTTCGCGGCGCCAAACGCGGGCGAGAGGGTTATGGGGGTTGCAGAGATAAAAGAGTTTCGTACGTGGGGTGACGGCCCGGGCGAGAGCGGTCCAGTCAATTTCCCAGTGGCCGTCGCGAAGCACAAAGGCGGCTTGAGTAGAAAGGCGCGCGGAATTTTTCGGCGCGGACATGAAGGGCGGATAAACTGGGGTGAGGGTGAGTACCTCTTCGCCAGCCTGCGCAAAGGCCTGAGCGGTGATGTTGAGGCCGCAGACCAAGCCGGGAAGCCAGACAATCCAGCTGGGGTCAATTTTCCACGCGTAGTTGCGTTGGAGGGCGTCGACGACGGCATTGACGGTGGATTGGGTGGGGCGAGCGTACCCAAAAATGCCGTGAGTGACGCGGTCGTGAAGGGCGGCGATGATCTCGGGGGAGGACTTAAAATCCATGTCGGCGACCCAGAGCGGCAGGATATCGCGGCCAGCGTATTTCTGCCATTTTTGAGAATCTGTGCCGAGG
>Ga0114958_10001053_pt1 | contig 22235 bp, 19 predicted proteins | sample C_130208_EF_Meta_FD_89577 | JGI IMG/M metagenome (GOLD analysis project Ga0114958, IMG submission 89577) | Freshwater microbial communities from Lake Croche, Canada to study carbon cycling - C_130208_EF_MetaG | ecosystem: Environmental > Aquatic > Freshwater > Lake | place: Lake Croche, Canada... | reverse complement strand
GCCTACTTCGGCCTCCTCGAGGTTGGGCGCCTGACGGAGGGCGACGTGGTGGTCGTCTCTGGTGCCGCAGGTGCGACCGGGTCGTCAGTGGGCCAGATCGCCAAGATCAAAGGGGCCGGCCGAGTGGTGGGTATCGCCGGTGGTCCGGTGAAGTGTGCGCAGCTCGTCGACGAACTCGGGTTCGACGAAGCGATCGACTACCACTCCGAGAACGTCTCTCGGAGGCTCCACGAGCTGTGCCCGAAGGGCATCGACCTGTTCTTCGACAATGTGGGCGGGAAGATCCTCGATGCGGCGCTGGCCAACCTGGCCATGCGTGGGCGCGTGGTGCTCTGCGGAGCCATCGCCGGCTACAACGATCGTTCTGCGGCACCGGGTCCGGCGAACTACACCTCGCTGATCATCCGGCGAGGCTCGATGGAAGGGTTCATCATCCTTGATTACCTCGCACGATGGCCTGAGGCGCAGGCGGTCATGGCCGGGTGGCTTGCCGATGGGCGCCTGCATCACGCCGAGCACGTCGTCGATGGCCTCGAGCACGCCCCTGAGGCACTCAACCTGTTGTTCACCGGCGGCAATACCGGCAAGGTGCTGGTCAGGGTCTCGTGAGCCAGATGGCGGCTTCGCCGGAGCGAGAACTGTGACGTGACGCTGGGTCAACCCGGCAAGATTGGCGGCACCATCGTCGCGGTGGCCGTCGTCGCTCTGGCAGCGGGCTACGGACAGTTCGGCGCGGTCTCCGCGCTCGGTCAGGTGGCCACTGCCTTTGGCCACGAGGTCCAGACCGGGACTGTTGCCGAGGAGGCTGGACTCTCGGGGGCGACGCTTGGCATCGGCCTCGCAATCTTGCGATTGGCTTCGGTCCTCGGTCAGCCTCTCGCGGCAGCGGCCGATCGATTGGGCCGGCGTCGGACGTTGGTGGGTTGGTCGTTGGTCGGACTGGGCGTGACGATGGCTGCAGCGATCAGCCCGAGCTACTGGTGGTTCGTCGGCATCTTCGCCGTGGGGCGACCGTTTCTCTCGGCTGCAGCAGCGCTCGGCCATGTCGTGACGGCGGAGTTGTCGACACCGGCAACCCGGGCTCGGGCGCTGAGCGTGGTCTCGGCTGGCTACGGCCTCGGGGCGGGTCTCAACGCCCTGCTGCACTCCGCTCTGCGCGGGGTGGCGGGGTTTCGGATCCTGTTCCTGACGTGCGCCATACCTTTCGTCGTCGTGGCACTCCTGGCGCACAAGATCCCCGAACCGACCCAGACCCCCGAGGATCACTCTCATGAGCGGCCTCGATTCGGATGGGTTGCACACTCAGCCTCGGGTCGCCTCCTCGTGGTCATGGGCTTGAGCTTCGCCACGTCCATGACCTCTGCTCCGGCCTCGAGTTTCGTCTTCGTCTATGCCGAGAACGTCGTGCACTTGGGTAAGGCACTCGAGTCGATCATGATCCTGTCTGCAGCGCTGACCGGCCTCGTCGGTCTCCTCCTTGGCCGCCGAGCGGCCGATCGTTATGGTCGGCGCCCGTCGGTGGCAATCGGCGCGGCGGGGATCGGCCTTTCGGCCATCATCGTCTATTCGGGCACCGGAGCGGCGGTGGTGGTCGGCTATCTCCTCACCGTGCTGTCCGCAGGATTCTTGGCTCCTGCTGGCACGGCGCTGCCCAATGAGCTCTTCGAGACATCGGTGAGAGCGTCGGTGGCGGGATGGGGAATCGCCGCTTCAGTCCTCGGCGCCATCGTCGGCCTGCTCGCCTTCGGTCTGATCGCCGACTCAACGGGCTCATTCGAAGTGGCTGCAGTGGCAGTGTCGCTTCCGGTGTTAGGCGTGCTGGGACTGATTCGCCGGGTGCCTGAGACCCGGGGAGCCGTCCTGGCCGGCACGATCGGCGCGCAGCGGTGAGAATGCAGCCATGACGCTGCGTGCCTTGCCGTCCATGCCCAATGGCTCGGACGACCTCGACGATGATCACTCGATCGGCTCCATCGACTCGATCCGATCAATCGGCTCCATCGACTCGATCCGATCAATCGGCTCCATCGACTCCGTCCGATCAATCGGCTCGGTCGGCAGCTTCTTCAGCATCGGTTCGGTGGGGAGCGCCTTCTCGATCGGATCGATTGGCTCGTTCTGCTCGATCGGTTCGGTGGGGAGCGCCTTCTCGATCGGATCATTGGGCTCCGTGGCCTCGCTGTTCTCGGTCGGAGCAGCGCTCGGTCTCGTCAGCTGTGGGGGGCGATCACTGCTTGGCGCTCAGCGACGGCGCTGAAGTCGCCGGAACATCGGCCCTTGGGTCTTGATGAGCTTGGGAAACTCGGCATAGAGGCGGTCGTAGGTAGCCGCCGTTGAGGGGTTGGGTTCGAAGCGCTCGGCGATCTCCACGAGGCTCGGGATCTCGTCGTCATCGATCACTCCGAGGGTCCGCCCGGCGAGCAGGGCAGTGCCGCGCAGCTGAGCCACCATCGGGTCGACGACCTGTTCGATGGGCCGCCCCATCACGTCGGCGTGGATCTGGCACCACAGTCGGGATCTCGCTCCGCCGCCGACCATGCGCAACGGGGTGAGGGTCTGGCCGGCGAAGCGGTCGACGTACTCGGCGAGCCATCGGCTGTTGTAGGCCACGCCCTCGAGGACCGAGCGGATGAGCTCGGCCCGGTTCGTGGTGATCGAGACATTGTGGAACCCACCGCGTGCCGAGTGGCTTTCGACCGGCGAGCGCTCCCCGGCCAACCAAGGCGTGAAGATCACTGAGCCGGAGCCGGGCGGCGCCATGGCGGCCTCTGCACACAGTCCGTCGTAGTCGACGGGCGCAGGGAGACCCAGCCCGCCGGCGAACCACTCAAGCGCCTTCGCTCCGATCTCGTGGTTGTTCACGATCAGGTATGACGACTGGTCGAGCCCCGGCATGGTGGCGATGGAGTGGAGGATGTCGGTCTTCTTGGCCGCATGGGGAGCGGAGATCCACGAGGTGGTCGAGAGGGCAAGGTGCCCGGGGCCGCCGAGGACGGTGGTTCCGGTGCCGAGCGCGGCCGCATGCAGGTCGGGGATGCCGGCGAGGACCGGTGTGCCCTCGGGAACCCCGGTCGCACGCGAGGCGGCGGCGGTGACGCCGCCGATGATGGACCCGAAGGCCACGAGGTCGGGCAGCAAGTCGGACGTCATGCCCAGTGCCTTGAGGAGGGCCGGGTCGTAGGACATTCGATCAAGGTTGCGGTTGTCGGTCAGCCACGAACCGAACATCGACGCATGTGTCGCTCGAGCTTGTCCGCAGAAGCGCATGGCGAGGTAGTCGACCGGTTCGAGCAGGTGGGCCGCCGCCGCGATCACGTCAGGGCGATCATGGAGCAGATGGAGCATGCCACCGGTGCCGTCGGCACCTGAGGGTGTGGGCGCTCCTCCCGTGGCGCGGACGAAGCGCAGGACGGCTCCCGGCTTGTACCCAGCGACAGGACCGCCGATCAGTCGGCGAGTGTGGGTGCCACCGCGCAGGTCGCTCCACAGCACACAAGCGTCAACTGGTATCCCCGACTCGTCGACCGGCACGATCGAGGCGTACTGGCCACTGACGGCGACCGCCGCGATGGCACTCGGGTCCACCTCGTGCAACAGGCTCGACGACATGGCGGCGATGAGATCCCACCACTGCTGTGCGTCTTGGGTGGCTGCGCCTCGGGCGCCGTGGATGGTGGTCAGCTGGGCCGTGCGGCTCGCCAGCAGTCGTCCACCGAGGGTGGCAACGCCAACCTTGAGCCCCGTCGTCCCGAGATCGACGACAAGGGAGAGGTTCTCGACGGTGGTCATCAGCCAGCGGCGCCGAGAGACTGCTGGGCATCCATCATGTCGGCCATCATCATCTTGATGAACTCATCAGCCTCGTTGGTCATCCCACCGGCCACCCCGCCGTAGACGGCGGAGGACTTGGCCGGCTCATGTGCGTGCTCGACGGCATAGGCCACGGCTTCGGCGAGGTCGACGTCGAAGGCCTCGGCGACCCCAGGTTGAGTTTGGGGTCTGGTCACGGCCATGTGGAGGGCATTGGGGTACTGCTGGCCATTGAGTCTCCATCCCCTTGTCCGCAGGAAATCGTTCACCAGGTAGACATCGAATTCGTCGGACGTGAACGAGAACAGGAACGTGGGCTCACCAAGGATCCTCAGCTGAGGATGACGTTCCACCGAGGCTCGCATGGTTCGGGCGGTGGCGAAGATCTGCTCGGCGTACCCGAGGTAGCCCGAGCGACCGATGCTGACCATGGAGGCCCAGGTGGCTGCCAACAGGCCTCCTGACCGGCTTCCCTCGATGCCCGGGGAGCAATACTTCCCGCCCGACCAGTCGGTGAGATAGAAGTACTGCGCATTGCGCAAGGCCTTGTCACGGAATGCCAGTACCGAGGTGCCCTTCAAGGCATACCCGTACTTGTGGGTGTCGGCCGAGATGGTGGTGACGCCAGGGACGCTGAAGTCGAAGGCCGGGATCGGCTCGCCGAGGGCTCGACCGAACGGGAGGATGAACCCTCCCAGGCAGCCATCGACGTGCAGGCCCACACCAGCATCGAGGGCGACCTGTCCGAGCTCGGCGATGGGGTCGACGGTTCCGTAGCCATAGTTGCAAGCTGAGCCGATGACGGCGATTGTCTGGTCGTCGATCGCGGCAGCCACATCGGCAGGGCGCACGGTGGTGGTCACCGGATCGACCGGGATGCTGACGACCTCGAGGTCGTAGAGGTGACAGGCCTTGTTGAAGGCCGGATGGGCGGTCTCGGGCTTGATGATGCGCAGGCGACCCTGGCGCCCCGCCGCCCGAGCGGCCTCACGGTAGGCGAGCATGGCGTGGCTGATCGATCCGCTGCCGCCCGTGGTGAGGAGGCCGACAGGTTCGGAGTCCGTCACGCTGCCGGCGCCGAGCATGTCGAGCGTCATGGCGATCACCTCGGCCTCCATCTTGGTCGCGCTGGGGCACATGTCACGCTGGAGGATGTTGACGTGGGCGAACCGAGAGAAGGCTTCGGACATGAAGTCGTAGTGGTCGTGATCACCGCAGTACATGGTTCCCGAGCACTTTCCGACCTCCCAGGTCGGGTCCTCGGCCGCAGCCATGGCTGCCAGCTCGGCGAGGACCTCGGAGCGGTCGCGACCCTCGGCGGGGAGGGTGGCATTGACGGCGAAGCGGTCACTGTAGGGAACGGTCATGGGACTCCTTTTAGGTCAGGGTCCGCCGCCCGAGGTGGTGGACGCTTCCCGATCGTAGGTCGCCGAGCCGGTCGATGAGGTCTCGATCGGTCAGCGCAACGCGAGGGTTGCCTTGACGGGAAGGTGGTCGCTGGCCTTGGCGGCAATCACCGAGCCGCTGAGCACCGAGAGACGTCCGCCCACGAGGAGATGATCGAGCTGGCTGTGGGGCCTCCATGCCGGCCAAGTAGGCCCAGACGCCGCTCGCTGCCAACCGGGAAGCAGGAGCCGAAGCGGCGTCGCCCAGCAGTTCATGTCACCACCGATGATGGTGGCGCCATGGCTCGCCGATCGGCCGCCGAGAATCCGGCCCAGCGACCGAATCTGGACCGGTGAGCCATGGATCAGGTGCGACATGTGGACACAGGCGATCTCGACCATGCCGCCGGGGGCGACGACCTGAACGAGCAGGACCCGCCGATGAGCCCGGTCGCGTTGGCGACGGCCAAGATCGAGGATTCGCCATGACGCGACCGGCAGGCGGCTGATGACGGCGATACCCCAGGATCCGGGCTCGGCATCGGCGAAGCGGTCCGACGAGGCCAAGGAACCGCGCAGCGGAAGCTCAGAGTCGACGAAGAGTGCGTGGTCTCCGTCAAGGAAGGCCCGGTGGCGGTGCCAAGCGTCCCCCGCATCGGCGTGCGGACGGGCTCGGCGGCCATGGGCCAAGGGCACCTCGAACACCGTGGCTCCGACCCGCTCGGCCAGCGACCTCGCCACAGACTCTCCCGTTTGGGTCACCCAGTTCTCCTGCAGAAGGATCACGTCGGCCTCGAGGCGGGCCACTTCACCGACGGCGTCGACCGGACGGCCCCAGGCATCCACCCCTCCGTGGACGTTGTACGTCGCTACGCTGAAGGCATCGTGCACGCCTCGACGCTACGCCTTCGTCCCTGCGTGGCCACGCCACCTCGATACGAAGGGAAAGGGAGATCTCGGTGAGCAACGACCTCGGTGGGACGACGAATCGCACCCGTCTGCGCCGACTGCCGGAGAAGGCGGCCTATGACGCCGCCACCATCCATGCCATCGTCGACGCAACGTCGGTGTGTCACGTCGCCACCGTGGTCGACGGCCACCCCTTGGTCCTCCCGAGTCTCCACGTCCGCCACGACGACACGCTGCTGCTCCACGGATCTCGTTCGAGCCGACTCCTGCGGGCCATGGTGGCGGCTGAGTCGGTCTGCGTGGCGGTGACCCTGGTCGATGGACTGATCGTCGCCCGATCGACCTTCGAGTCATCGGTGGCCTATCGATCGGCCGTCCTCTTCGGACCCGCCGAACTTGTCGACGATGCTACAGAGCAGTCGGTGGCCATCGATCGACTCATTGACGGCCTGCTGCCCGGCCGCTCGGGGGAAGTTCGGGCCTCGACTCCTGACGAGCTGCGACGGACCTCGGTGGTCCGTGTGAGAATCGTCGAGGCCTCCGCCAAGGTCAGTGAAGGTCCGCCCGAGGACAGCCCCGAGGACCTCGCCGGCAGCGCGTGGGCGGGGGTGGTGCCGCTCGAGACCCGATGGGGCACGCCGCAGCCGGCACCTGACGGAGCGGTGGGTCGGGGAGAGATCCCAATCCCGGCCTCGGTCGAGGCCTTGGAGCGTGGGTGGTGACGGCGCCGAGCATCGACGGACTGCTCGAGCAGGTCGCAGCGATCACCCCGGTCGACGAGCGCGAAGCAGCCTCGATCCGCCGTATCGTGACCGAGGTGCCACTCCTGGCCGATCCCTGCAGTGAGCACGCCGCTCCGATCCACCTGACCGCGTCGGCCTTCGTGGTGGGTACCCGGGGCACGATCCTGCACCTCCACCGCAAGCTCGGGATCTGGGTTCAGCCGGGTGGTCACATCGATCCCGGGGAGTCACCGCTCGCCGCTGCCGTGCGCGAGACCGCGGAGGAGACGGGCCTGCACCCGGTTTCGGCCGCGCCGGAGGGTGTGCTGTTCCACGTTGATGTCCATCCCGGCCCGCGGGGGCACACCCACCTCGATCTGCGCTACGTGCTGCTCTCGACCGACGATGACCCCTCCCCTCCGCCGGGTGAGAGCCAAGACGTGCGCTGGTGTGCCTTCGATGCGGTGGACCAGTGTGCTGAGCCTGCCCTCGTCCCGGCCCTCGTCAAGCTCGCCGAAGCATGGTGGGACCCGAGGTGCGTCTGGCGTGAGAAGGTGGAGCAGATGCAGGACCGACGACCAGGGACGACACCGTGACCGATCACCCCGCCCTCGATACCGTGGCCAGCCTCGATGCCGAGCTGCTCCGTCTGGAGTACTCGGCAGCGTCGTTGCCCGCTCGCCTGGCGCTCACTGAGCTCGCCGACAAGGCCGCAGAGCACCAGGCAGTACTGGCGAGCATCGATGTCGAGCTGGGTCCGCTCAGCGAATCACTCGCCAAGCTCGAAGAGGAGGTGGCCATGGTGGCGGATCGCAGAGCCGTGGTCGAGGCGCGGCTCGCCTCCTCGACGGGAGCAAGTCGAGACCTCGTGGCGATGGATGCCGAGCGCCAACACCTCGCCGAGCGCCAGCGTGGGCTTGAGGACGACGAGATTCTCCTGATGGAGCGGGTTGAGCCACTCGAATCTCGTCGAGCGGACGTGGCAGCGATGCTCGTGCCGCTTGAGGCGACTGCGGTCGAGCGTCGGGCTGAACTCGTCGAACAGGAGGCTGCCCTTGCTGCCGAGATGACAGAGCGTCGAACCCGGCGCGACGAAGCCGTCGCATTGATTTCGCCCGGACTGCTCAAGCGCTACGACGCAATCAGCCGGTCAGTAGGCGGCGTCGGTGCTGCGCGACTCGTCGATGGCCGTTGTGGTGGCTGCCACCTTGCGCTGGCCTCGGCCGAGATCGAGTCACTCAAGAAGCTCGAGCCAGAGGCGGTTGGTGGCTGCGAGCAGTGTGGCCGCATCTTGCTCCGGCCGGGGCAGTTCGCCGAGTAGTCATGCTGGTCCTGGTTCGCCACGGAGAGTCGACGCTCAATGCTGAGGGTCGCCTCGTTGGACGGCTCGACCCATCGCTTACCGATCTCGGAGCAGCCCAAGCTGCCGCCGCAGGGGCCATGCTCGGACCCACCATCGAGGTGCGCCACAGCCCGCTCACTCGCACCACCGAGACCGCCAGACTCCTTGGCCTCGAGGCCCCGGTGATCGTCGAGGATCGAGCCATCGAACTCGACTACGGATCCCTCGATGGCGAGCGGCTCACTGACGTCGATCCGATCCTCTGGCAGCGTTGGTTGACTGATCCGACATTCGCCCCTGAGGGCGGAGAGAGCTTGGCTGACCTCGGCCGCCGGATGGAGGGGCTCCTCGAAGAACTCTTTGCTGTCCGCGGCGAGAAAGCGCGCTCTCGCGACGGCGATGTCGTCGTGGTGAGTCACGTGTCGCCCATCAAGGCGGCAGTGGCGTGGGCGCTCGGCACAGATGAACTGGTGGCGTGGCGGCTCCGGCTCTCCACCGGATCGATCACTCGGATCGATCTCGGACCTCATGGGCCCCAGGTGGTGTCCTTCAACGAGGTCCCGTCTGGCTCCTGAGGGTCGAAGCGGCCACACTAGGACGATGCAAGAACCTGTGACGTGGCTGATCGAGGGGACTGAACCTGATCCCGTCCATGTTCGGACCGTCGAGATCAAGGTCTTCGAGGACGGCGAATCATTCGAGGTGAACGGCCGGCTACGTGACGAGCGACCATGGGCCGACGGTGAGACGAAGCCTCGGAACATCCATGACATGGAGCTGCGGATCAAGGTGGAGCGGGCGACCCTGACCATCACCGCCGTGGCCACGATCATGCACGCCTTCCCTCATGCCGAGTGCCCGTCCATCGAGGCAGCCTTCGATGGACTTGTGGGCCTCTCGATCGCCCGGGGCTACACCCGGGCGGTGCAGGAGCGATTCGGCCGTGAGGCCGGCTGCAGCCATCTCGAATTCCTGGCCCGATCACTCGGGCCAGCGGTGATTCAGGCGATGCCCTCGTCGGCATCCCGACAGGCCGATGCCGAGGCGGTAGGTCGAGTGGTCAATGGCGGCGGGTGGCTCAAGAACACCTGCCACTTTTGGGCTGAGGACGGTATCGGCATGACCAAACTCGCCGAGGGCTGGCGACCCGGTCTCGGGGAGTACCCGGCACCGTCGCTCGTCGAACTGCGGTCTCGTCGGGCGGCAGCCGAGAATGACAGTGCCGCCGGTCACGACGATTAGGTGCACTTCGGGGTCCGCCTGGAGCAAGCTCACAGGCGGACCACCGAGGTGCCTGGCCCCCCCTGCCAGTGTGGGAGAACCTAGACACCACGGGTCGCAAGATGCAAGCCGGGACGGTTCAGCGCAGGGCCGCAACCTCGTCGGGGCCCAGCAGACGGATCTGGCCGCCGGAAAGCCAACCGATGCGCTGGCATCGCAGAGCCTCATGGACATCATGGGTGATCAGCAGCACGGTGGCGCTGCCCGCCGCCGCAAGGGCGAGGGTCAGGACCTCATGGGCCTGATCAGGGTCGAGCCCGACCGTCGGCTCGTCGAGAATCAGCAGGTCTGGCCGGCGCAGCAGGGCGCGCGCCAGGGCAAGCCGTTGCTGCTGGCCACCTGAGAGCGAAGCCCCTTGTTCGGCGAGGACGGCATCGAGACCGCCGACTCCCTCGACGACCTCGACGAGCTGGCACGTGGCGAGCACGTCTCGCAGCTCGGTATCGCTGGCCGAGGGTGCCCCGAGCCGGAGTGCATCGCGAATCGTTCCGCCGAAGAGAGCCGGGGACTGATCGAGGAGCGCCACGTGTCCGATGATGTCGTCGGCGCAGATCGCTCCGAGCGCAGTGCCCCCGATGTGGACTGAGCCAGCGGTCGGTGGCACGAAACCGAGGAGCACGGCGGCCAGCGTGGACTTGCCAGAACCGCTGGCACCGAGCAGAGCGATGTGCTCCCCGGGTGGCAACTCGAGAGAGGCGCCATCGAGGATCGGGTGGCCTCGGCCGGGGAGCGTGACCCGCAGGCCCTCGATGCTGATGGTGACGGGACTGGGCGGCCACACCTCGGTGGCGGGGACCGCGACGACAGGGGTAGCCATGGCCTCGATCTCCTCAAGCCGGCGGGCAGACGCCGCCACCTCAGGTGCTCGCAGAGCAGCGGCGATCAGTCCCGGCAGAGGCTCAAGCCCGGCCACGGCGAGGAGGACCACACCGGCGGCCGCTGCACCTCCGATGCTCCCGCTCGCCACGCTCTGTCCGGCGAGCAGGGTGACGGCGATGATCCCGGCGCCGACCACGAGCACCTCACCGGCACCTCCGAGTCCTTGACGCCAGGCCTGGCGAACAAGGATCCTCGAGCGGCGATGGGCGGCTGCTTCGACGCCAGCCATAGCTCCCGCGGTGCCATCGACCATGGCCAACTCGGTCATTCCTGCCACGAGGTCGGCCACCCTGCCCGCGAGATGTCCCCGGGCCGCGGCTGCGGCGATCTGGTCCTGATCGGCTCGACGGCCGACGAGGAGGGCAACCACGATGCCCAAGGTCACCATGACCAGCATCACCACGCCGGCCAGCGGGAGCACCAGGGCGATCCAGATGCTGGCCGCGAGACCGGCAACCACGACGGACAGCAGAGGCAGGGCGAGGCGAACATAGAGGTCCTGCAGGGCATCGACATCGTCGATGGAGCGATCGAGCAGCTCTCCCGAGGAGATCGTCAGTGTTCCCGCAGGTTGTCGAGCGATACCGTCATAGAGCCACAGGCGCCACTGAATCATGGACCGAAGGGCCACGCGGTGGGCGCTCAGCCGCTCGCTGAGCCGAAGGGGCGCACGCAGAAAGGCCATGAGCTCGATGGCGATCAGCAGGCCACCGAGTGCTGCGAGGCCTCCTCCGCCGGTCGCTCGCACGACGAGCACACCGGAGCCGCCGAGCAGGGCCAACGAGCTGAGGGCGGCGAGAAGAGCGAGACCCACCGATGCGAGAAGCCTGCGGGTCGGAGGTCTCGAGCGCTCGGCCCAGTTCGACAGGACCCTCATGGTGCTCATCGCCATCAGGGGTGCACCGCAGTGAGGTGGAGGACCCCAGCATTTGGGCGGGCCAGACCGGGTCGATGGCCGACCTCGATGACGGTGCGAGATCCCAACCAGGCCCCGAGGTTCGAGCGCAGGACGGCGATGGTCTCGGCATCGAGGTGGCTGGTCGCCTCGTCGAGCAGGAGTACGGGACGGTCGAGCAGCATCGCCCGTGCCAGGCCGAGACGCTGTCGCTCACCCGCGCTGATGGTGCTTCCGGCCTCGCCCAGGATGCGATCGAGGCTGTCGAGCCGATCGTCGATCAGGCTGTCGAGACCGACGAGACCGAGGACCTCGGTGATCTGTCGATCAGTGGCGGAGCCGCCAAGCAAGAGGTTCTCGCGCAGGCTGGCGGCGAAGACATGCGGTCGTTGAGGAACCAGAGCTACCTGCTGATGCCACCAGGACGAGTCAATCTCGTCGAGTGACCTCCCGCCGATGGTGATGCGACCCTGCGACGGGGGCACGAAGCCCATCAGGGCGGAGAGCAGGGTGGACTTGCCTGATCCCGAGGGTCCGGCCACGACGAGATGGTCGCCAGCATCGACTCGAAGGCTTGCCCCGGCGAGTGCATCGGCGGTGACCCCTCGGTAGCGGCAGGAGAGGTTGAGGACCTCAATTGGTGTTGCCGCTGGGGGGATCTCTTCGCCTTGAGCGGTGCCCGACGGTGACCCGAGGCTATCGAGGAGCTCGTAGAGCGATGCCCCGGCCGAGCGACCTTCGGTGCTGGCGTGGAACTCCGCCCCAGCTCGGCGGAGCGGCAGGAAGACTTCGGGAGTGACGAGAATCACCGCAAAGGCGGTGGTGAGCGAGATCCCGCCTGTGAGCAGCCGGAGGCCAGCCAGCATGGCGACGAGCCCGACCCCTACCCCGGCGATGAACTCGAGTCCGGCTCCCGACGAGAGCGACGCTCTGAGTGTGGCATCGATGCTGTCGGCGACAGCTTCACTGGCTGACCGCAGCTCGGTTCGACCATGGTCGACCCGGCCGAGCGCTCGCAGGGTGGGCAGACCGCGGAGCAGCTCGAGGGAACGGGTCGACAACGATGAGAGGCGGCTCCACTCTCGAGCAGATGCAGCCGATGCTCGTCGGCCGAGCCGGATCATCACGAAGGGCACCAGCACGACGAGTCCGAGTGCGACGAGGGCACTCGGCCAGTCGGTGGCTGCGAGCACCGCCATGGCGAGGACCGGAGCGATGGCGGCGGTCATGGCGGCCGGGAGGTAGCGGCTGATGTAGGTCTCGAGCGACCGCAGCCCGCGGGTGGCCGTGAGCACGATGGCCCCGGTGCGCCGGCCGGTGACCGCTGTTGGACCCTCGGCGATGAGAGCCCTGAGCAGCTGGCCACGAAGTGCCGCGGTCACTCGGGTGGCGGACTGGCCGGCCAGACCATCACCGAACAGGCCAAGCAGAGCTCGGGCGCCGAGGGCGATCGCCAGCACGACAATGGTGGAGCTCGGTGTGGGTCGCCCCCCAGGGTGGGCCGCCCACGCCAGGAGGCGAGCCAAGGCGAATGCCTGGACGATGACCGTGATCGACAGGCAGGTCCCGACAAGTGCGCTGGTGAGGAGTGCCCATCGCACCGGGGTGAGCTCAGACCGCAGCCGGCGGTCAATCGATGGTGCTCTCCGATCGGCGGGCGCGGTTGGACGGCTCGGCACGCTCTCGACCCTAGCGAGGCTGCCGGAGGCCTCTCGGGCACTCAGAGTTGCTCACCGATGCCGCTGGTCGAGCAGAAGCGGTCGAAGGACGCGTCATCATGGCGCAGGGCCAGTCGACGATGTCCCTCGCAATCGCGTCCGACGATGGCCGCCGTGGGCACTTCGCCATCGCGCCAGGCCGTCGATGACTCGATGGTCATGGCGGCTCCTTCAGGCAGCAGGGAGCAGGTCGTACGCTGCGTGCGCTGAGCCGCCTCGTCAGCGAGGTCGGCGACGAGTGGGGGCCGGTTCGCAGCAGCGGCGCTCCACACGGCGAGGCCAGGCTTGGTCAGCAGACCACTCACGGTGGTGACGAGGCCACTTCGGGCAGGTCCGCTCCTCAGGCGGCCGGCCATGGATGCGGTCGCCTGCAGGACGTAGTTGTTGAAGGGCCCACCACCGAAGGTCATGCCGCCGGTGACCGTGAGTGGCCGGTCGATCGAGATTCCCAATTCGTTGGCCTGAATACGCACGGCGATGGGGAAGCACGAATAGAGATCGACGAGGTCGATCTCGGACATGGAATACCCGAGGTGCGCTGCTGCGACCTCGCCGAGGACGCCCATGGCTGGCCAGCAGGCGAGGTCGACCCGCTGGATGACGGGGACTGAACTGGTGGACTCTAGGGCCACGAGCGGGTAGATCGCCGCTGAGGGGTCGGCCCCAGACCTTCGGGCAACCTCGGGGCTCATCAGCAAGAGCGCCGCAGCCTGATCGACAGTCCACTGGCTGGCGTGGAGTCGGAGGTAGGGCGCGGCGAGCAGGCGGTTCTGAGGGCTCTGAGTGGCGATCTCGTCGGCCGGTACCGGTTCGTCGATCAGGCTTTCGGAGAGTCCGGCGGCTACCGCGCTCATCGATGACCACAGCTCGGCATTGATGCGTGCGGATTCGGCGGAGGAGAGACCTGCCCTCGAGTCGACGGCCCGCTCGATGAGCGCGTAGCTGCGCACGGCAGGAAAGACGAGCCCTGAGGCGATCTCGAGGTCATCGAGGAACGCATCGGATCGCTCGAGGGTCTGATCAGGCGGACCAGGGAGATCGCTGAACGCACCAGTGGCTGCCCATCGTCGGGATTCGCCTCCGACCACGAGCACCGAGCCCACTGTTCCCCGGGCGATCATTGTGAGGCCGACGTTGATGAGCTCCTGCTGGGAGATGCCGAGTTGTCCGAGGACGGTGTGAGCCGAGGGGGAACCGAGCCGGCGAGCAAGCTCGCGTCCCGGGTCGCCATAGGGCCAGGTCCCGGCGGGAACGATGATGGCGTCGAGGGGGGTGTCAGCGATCCCCGCCACTGACAGTGCCCGGCGAGCGGCCAGCTCCATCAGGTCGATGGCCTCGGCCGACGCGCTGGCGGTCCCGCTGCCGACCATGAGAGGAGAGATGGGGGTGATCATGTCGCGTCGATCACATCATCGAGGTGAGGAAGGCTCCGAGCTGGGCCATCGAGCCATTCGCGGAGTGCTCGGGTGGCCAAGACATCATCCTCGTTGTAGGCGAGAAGCCGCTGTCGAGCAGCGAGATCTCCGCCAGCGGCCTCCTCGAACCAGGCCATCGATGCCTCGCCGCTCGGATCCTCGTCGCGCCAGGAGAATCCGGCGCGGGCGGCAAGTGCTTTCAGGCCCAAGGGGCCCTCGGTGAGGATCTGATCGGCAACGATCTGGTGGAGGTCAATCCACTCGTCGGAGGCGAAGAACCGCTCGAGCGATCGAGCGGAGGGGAGGTCGTCGTCGGCGACAAGGGCCCGACGCATCTGGCCTTCCTCGGCTGACCGCCAGAAGCAGTAGACGCGAATCGAGCGGCCCTGCCTGCGGACCTCGGCTCGGAGAGCCGATAGCCAGGTCCACAGTTGGCGGAACAGATCCGTCTCGATCTCGGCGTCGAGCCGATCGAACTCCACGAAGGCCCGGTAGCCCTCATCGATGCCAATCATCGGCGTACGGCAGGTCACGAGGGTGCCCCAGAGGTACGTGGCGTGGTCGTAGCTCTCCATGTCGATGTCCACCTCGACGTCGCCACGCGCCGCGTCGATCTCATGCGCATGAACCGTCCGCACCGCGCCGCCGGCCTGCCAGGCTCGGGCTCGCCGGATGAGTCGGTCGAGATCCTTCACTTCGAGGAGAGAGAGCGTGACGGGATCTCGCTCGACGAGGTCGGCCACCAACAAGAGTCCGGCGATCTCGAGGCGTCGGCGGACCCCCATGCGCGATCCGACGAGGGTGGCGAGCTCGGTGTCCGTCGGCTGAGACCGAGCGAGCTCGAGCAGCTTGGGCAGCGGCAGGGTGGTGTCGGCGAGCCGTCGAGCGAGGGCCACGAGCCCAAGGTCGAGGCGAGCGAGGCCCCGACGGGTCTCGACGCCAGCGGATCGGAGCCGGTCAAGGGTCGCCGGCGTCGACCAGCGAACGAGGCTCACATCGTCGATGGCCTCGAGCTCGTCGTGGCAGATGGTCTCGAACTCGCAGCCTTCGCACTCCTTGTGCCACCAGGGGTTCACCGGCCGTGGCAGGGAGCGGTCGGCATTCCTCGCCACGGTGGCATCGGCAAGGACGATGCGCTCGGCGAAGGCCTGGTCGTAGGTTTCGACCAGACTCCGGCGACCTCCCCGACGCAGGTCGACGGGGATCCACCACAGGGTTCCTGAGCCATCGATCACCCCACCGAGCACTGGCTGATCGGCGCTGGCGAGGCCATGGGCTTCGAGCATGCGACGGTAGTGGGCGAGCTGGAGCCCGTCGGACTCGACGGCCCGGCCTCGTCGGAACTTGCGCCCTGTCTGTGCAGTGGCAGCCTCAGGAAATGGAGCGCTCAGCGACGACGTCGCCACGCTTCCTTGACCCTCGGTGGTCAGGAGGTGGAGCTTGATCTCCACCGGGAGATAGCCGCCGTCGTGCAGGACGAGCAGGTCGGGACGTCCCACCCGTCGGCCGATGTCGTCGGCGCCAAGCCATCCGCCTGCGATGACCCGACGCTGAGCCACCATCGCTTCGAGGGTGGCGGCTTGCATGTGGTCCCGATCACCGCCGTCAATGATGGCGAGCCCGTCGGGTCCTGCATGGACCAGGGCATTGATGACACTGCGCTCATGGGCGATGCCGGCGTCGATCCGCCGCTGCAAAGAGGAGGATCGATTGGAGACGCCGACGATGTGGTCGTCGAGACGGTGCTGGAGCTTCACGGGGCAGCGCTGGGTGGCGTAGGCGTCGAGCATCGGTCGCGGGTCAGTTGGCTGCTCGTTCACGAGGCAATGCTACGGAGTCTCGTCGCCGGCCTGATCCGAGGGCCGACAACGACGGTGGGGTGGTGGTGGTGAGTCGGCCTGTAGGCGGGATTCTGTCCACCCCTTCAATGAAGGGGATGGGTGACCATCCATCTATGCGGCCTACCTGGGGAGTGCCCGGTCTCCCGGACGGGCGAGCAGCCCAACTCCCACGCTTGGCCTTGCTCCGGGTGGGGTTTACCTAGCTGACCACGTCACCGTGGCCACTGGTGCGCTCTTACCGCACCGTTTCACCCTTGCCTGTGCAGGTTGCCCTGCCATCGGCGGTCTGTTCTCTGTGGCACTTTCCTGCGAGTCACCTCGACACACGTTTCGTGAGCACCCTGCTCTGCGGAGTCCCGACCTTCCTCGACGCCGGGCGAGCCCGGCACCGCGGCCACCCAGCCGACTCACCACCACGCACAGTCTTACACCCCACTGTCCCCCCTGCCTCCGGCGTGAGATGTCCGCGCGGTCGATAGCCTGAGGGAGTGGATCTTGAGCACGACGTGACCTTGGGCGCCCGATCCACCCTCTCGATCTCGCAGCTCTACGACGAGGTCACCGAGGTCCTCGATGTGGCGTTCCCCCGGAACCGACCCGTCTGGATACGCGGTGAGGTCCAAAAGGTGTCGGAGTCGTCCGGCCACGCCTATATCGATCTCGTTGATGCCGAGGACGCGGGGACGCGGGGCGCGCCGGTGCTCAAGGTCAAGTGCTGGCGTTCGACCTGGGGTCCCCTCAAGGCATCGCTGGCGGCCGACGGCGCCTCCTTGGCGGCCGGGATGAGCGTGGTCATCCGCGGTCGGGTCGACTTCTACAAGGTGCGAGCCGAAGTCGGCTTCATCCTCGACGAAATCGATGTGCGGTCGCTGCTCGGTCGATTGGCTCAAGAGCGCGCCGCGCTCATCGCCACCTTGGATGCCCAAGGGCTCCTCGAGGCCAATCGAGCGATTCCTCTGCCTGGCGTGGCACTCCGCGTCGGGTTGGTCGGCAGTCCCGGCACGGAGGGCTTCACTGACTTTCTCGGACAGCTTGAGCGCTCCGGACTCGGCTTCGAGGTGATCGTGGCTCGATCGGCGGTCCAAGGCGCCCAAGCCCCGGTCGAGGTGGCTCGGGCGCTCCAGGCGCTGGCAACCGCCGAGGTGGACTTGATCTGCGTGGTGCGTGGCGGTGGTTCGCGCGGCGACCTCGCGGCCTTCGACAGCGAACAGATTGCCCGGGCCATCGCCACGTCGACGGTGCCCGTCTGGACGGGGATCGGGCACACCGGTGACGAGTCGGTGGCTGATCTCGTCGCCCACACCCGACACATCACGCCGACGGCCTGTGGCCAGGCTGTGGCCTCCCGGGCTCTGCTGTTCTGGCAGGACGTGGTCGACAGCGCCGAGCGGATCGCTAGCCAGTCGCGCCGCACGGTGGCGGAGATGAGCCGAGATCTTGACTCGGTGCGTCGACGACTGGTGGTCGGACCGTCCTCGGCGCTGACCCGAGCGCACGCATCATTGGCAAATCGTTCGGCTCGACTGAGCCCGAGCGCTCTCGCCGTGCTCGAGCGTGAGTCGAGGTCCCTGGCCTCTCATCGTCGGCTTTTGGCAGCCTTTGATCCGTCTCGCCTGCTTGAGCGTGGTTGGACGATGACCACGGATGCCGCTGGCCAGGTGATCCGGTCGGTGGCGGAGGTTGCCCAGGGTGCAACAATCGTGACCACGCTGCGTGATGGGACGATCATGTCGACGGTGGCCGAGACGACGATGCAGGAGGGCTGACGATGGCAAAGGGAACACCGGTGGGGACTGCCGAGCTCACCTATGAGGAGGCGTCGGCCGAGCTCGACGCGATCGTGGAGTTCTTCGAGGGCTCCGACGTCGACGTCGACGTGCTGGTGGTCAAGCTGGAGCGAGCGACCGAGCTGGTCGACGAGCTTGAGCGGAGGCTGCTTGCGACGAGATTGCAGGTGGAGGAGCTGAGTCCGAAGCTCGTTGCCGCAGCCCAAGGTGCCGCCGCGGTCATCGACCCGCAGACCGGGGAGATCATCGATGGCTGAGCCTGGCGACCGCCTCTACTTCCGCCAGCTGCTCGCCGGGCGGGACTTCGCTCGCAATGACCCGGTCGCTCGGTCCATGGTCAACTTTGCCTATGCCATTGGAGATCGCGAGACCGGACAGGCACTGTTGGTGGACCCGGCCTATGCCATCGCCGACCTGCTGGCGGTACTCGACGCTGACGAGATGACGCCGGTCGGCGTGCTCGCCACCCACTACCACCCAGACCATGTCGGGGGCGAGATGATGGGTCACGCCATCGAGGGCATTGCTGCCCTCCTCGAGCAGGTCGACCTGCCCATCCATGTTCAGGCGGCGGAAGTCCCATGGGTCGAGCGCACGACTGGGGTCAGCGGATCGCTGGTTGCCCATGAGCCCGGCGACGTGGTCTCGGTCGGAGCGGTTGAGGTCACCTTGGTCCACACGCCGGGGCATACGCCGGGAAGCCAGTGCTTCCTCGTGGAGGGATGTCTGGTGTCTGGAGACACGCTCTTCCTCGATGGGTGCGGCCGGACCGACCTTCCCGGGTCGGACCCGAAAGCGATGTACGAGACGCTGACCCAGCGGCTTCGGAACATTCCCGACGAGACCATCTTGTTCCCCGGCCACCTATATTCCGCAGCGCCGAGCCAGTCGATGGCGGAAACCCGTCGTGACAACTGGGTGCTTACTCCTCGGACTCCCGAGGAGTGGCTGGCCATCTTCGGCTGATCGCTCAAACCCCAAGGATCCTCACCATGCAGTCCGCACTCACTCCTGACTCCACCGTCGTCATCGTCGGGGCATCCTTGGCCGGCCTGCGCTGTGCCGAGACCCTGCGAGCCGACGGGTTCGTCGGGTCGATCACCCTGGTCGGCGACGAGCCCCACCTTCCCTATGACCGACCACCGCTGAGCAAGCAGTTCCTCACGGGAAGATGGGACGCCGAGCGCATCTCGCTCTATAAGGAAGAGAAGCATGCGTCCCTCGGCCTCACGATGCGACTTGGGGTGCCAGCTGCGGCCCTCGACGTCGAGGCGAAGCGGGTCGAGCTTGCGGACGGCACGACCCTCCAAGCTGACGCCGTGGTGGTGGCAACGGGAGCCGGCCTGCGACGGCTTCCTGGGACTGAGGGGCGGCCCTTGCTTCACGGTGTCCGCTCGCTCGACGATGCCACCGCCCTGCGCGACGACGTGGCGAACCTCGCTCCCGGAAGCCGGGTGGTCCTCATCGGCGCTGGATTCATCGGCCAGGAAGTCGCCACGGCGCTCGTTGCCGCAGGGCATCGGGTGACCATCCTCGAAGGAGCACAGCTGCCACTCAGTCCGATCGTGGGTGAGGAGGTGGCGGCCATCCTCCTTGGGCTCCATCGGTCATCGGGTGCACAGCTGCGAACCGGAGTGGCAGTGACCGGGATCACGCCACCATCGTCGGATGCCCCGGCCGGATCGGTGGAGCTCGCTGGGGGCGAGAAGGTCCCTGCCGACCTCATCGTGGTCGGGATCGGTGTGACGCCGAACACCGCCTGGCTCGAAAGCTCCTCGCTCACCATCGACAACGGTGTGGTCACCGACGAGCGGCTCCTCGCAGGTCCGGGGATCCTGGCCATCGGCGACGTCGCACGCTTTCGCTGGCTTGGGGCTGGCCACGACGAACACGTCCGGATCGAGCACTGGCAGACGGCAGCGGACCATGGGGTGCACGCGGCCAAGGTGCTGGTGACTGGTGGCAGCCTTGCCCCGGTGTTCGCCGCCGTCCCCTACTTCTGGAGTGACCAGTGGGGCAAGAAGATCCAAGTCCTCGGGCACCCTGGAGCCGACGATGAGGTGTCCATGTTGCTAGCTCCCGATGAGGAGGGGCGGTTCCTCGTGGCCTACCACGCTGGTGAGTTCTTGACCGGGGTCCTCGCCGTGTCGAAGCCTCGTCAGCTGATGGCCTTCCGCACCATGCTCGGCGAGGGGGCCACGATCGACCAGGCCCGCATGGTGGAGCTCTAGCGAGTCGATGTCCTCAGAACTCGACCCCGGACAAATCTGGGATGGTTCGCTCTGAACGACTGCGAGCGTCGAGGAAGCGTTCTCGAGCCTGGGCTCGGGTGATCTCGTCCGTGGTGGGCTCGACCACCCGGCGAGGTGCCCATGAGGCAGCCACATCTGCCTCGTCGGTCCAGAGCCCAGTCGAGAGTCCCGCAAGGTAGCCCGCTCCGAGGGTCGTTGCCTCGCGCACCGGGGAGACCTCGATGGGTCGTCCCATGGTGTTGGCCAGGATCTCGAGGAACACGTCGTTCTCGGTCATGCCACCATCGACCCGCAGCGTCTCCAGGGCGATGCCGCTATCGGTCTCGGCTGCCTCGACGAGGTCGAGGCCCCGCTGTGCGACCCCTTCGAGTACCGCTCGGGTGATCTCGGGGCGTCCGGTGCCCCGAGTGATGCCGAGCAGGAGTCCCCGGGCTCCGAAGTCCCACGTGGGAGTTCCGAGCCCGAGCAAGGCCGGAACGAAGACAACCCCATCACTGGTTGGGACAGAGGCTGCCACCGCGGCCGATTCCTCGGCGGAGCCGAGGATCCCGAGGTCGTCGCGCAGCCACTCAATGCACGACCCAGCCGAGAGCATGATTGCCTCGAGCCCCCAGACGGCCACACCGTCTCGCTGACGGGCGATGATCGGAAAGGTGCCACCCGGCGAGCGCTGCGCAGAGACTGGGGCATCGGGGCCAAGCACGAGGTCGAGCATCCCTCCGGTGCCAAAGGTGATCTTGGCCTGACCGGGCGCCACGCAGCCCTGCCCGATGAGCGAGGCCTGCTGGTCGCCGGCGATCCCGCAGATCAGAGGTGCTCCCTCGAGAGCGGTGGCCGCTCCGAGCGACCCTGAGGAGTCAACGATGGTGGGCATCATCGTTGCCGGTATTCCAAGGACCTCGAGTGTGCGGGCATCCCATTGCCGGGCGCTCCCATCGACGAGGCCGGTGACCGCCGCGTTGGTGGCATCGGTGACGTGGAGCGACCCGTCCGAGAGGATCCAGGTGATCCACGTGTCCATGGTTCCGAAGCGCAAGTGCTCGCCGGCCGTGCGGGAGGGGTCGAAGGTGTCGAGGAGCCACTGGGCCTTGGTGGCCGAGACATTGGGGGCCAGCCGGAGGCCCTCGGCCTGGAGGAGCAGGCAGTTGATCACAGTTCGCAGGTCCTGCCAGCCGATGGCCGGACCAATCGGCAGGCCGGTCCGGGCATCCCAGACGACGGTGGTGGCGCGCTGGTTGGCGATGCCGATGCCGTCAACCGGCCCGGTGGCCAGCGCGGCACGGGCAGTCTCGAGGACAGATTCTTTGATGGCCAGCGCGTCGAACTCGACCTGACCTGGTTCGGGCGATGTCGGCAGCACTGGGATCTGCACGACATCGGTGACGCAAGCCTCGGATGTCACGATGCCCGACCGCACCGACGAGGTGCCGACATCGACGACGAGGATCCTGCCGGTGCTCACCAGGCCTCCGTGTCGCCGAGACCGAGCTTGCCGGGGTTGAGGAGTCCCTTCGGGTCGAGCGCATCCTTGATGGCCACGAGGGTCGGGAAGGCCGATCCCAGGGCGGAGGCCATGAATCGGCTCCGGTTCAGCCCGATGCCATGGTGATGACTGATGGCCGAGCCGGAGCGCTCGATGGCCACGGTGGCTGCCTCCCAGCAGGCTCGGTAGTACGCGTCGTCGGCATCGCGGGCCGTCGCCGGATCCTCGGGGCGTTCTGGTGATCGGCCGGCGAAGGTGAAGTAGAGGCATGCCCCATCGGTGTAGGCGTGGCTCTGATGGACCGAGGCGACGATGGTGCCAGGGACCGCCGAGAGGGCAGCGATGATGGCCTCAGTCACGCCGGGCAGCGCCGCCCAAGGGCCCGCCATCTCGATGGTGTCGACCACCACGCCTGATTCCCACAGGGGCCTCAGGGCGCTGACGTCATTGCGATGACCCATCCATCGCTCCACGAGGCTGGTGTCGAGCGGCGTGGCCGACCCACACTCCTCGGCG
>Ga0114958_10001052_pt1 | contig 22243 bp, 48 predicted proteins | sample C_130208_EF_Meta_FD_89577 | JGI IMG/M metagenome (GOLD analysis project Ga0114958, IMG submission 89577) | Freshwater microbial communities from Lake Croche, Canada to study carbon cycling - C_130208_EF_MetaG | ecosystem: Environmental > Aquatic > Freshwater > Lake | place: Lake Croche, Canada... | reverse complement strand
GCACCCTACTTCCAGCAGCATACGGGGGGGTATGTAAGGGGGGTAACGGGGGGAGGGGTACATAGGGGGAGGGGTATTAATAACCAAATAAAGTTATCCACATTTGATTGTGGATAACTTTATTTTGTGGTTTGGTTATTAGCTTGTTTTAATAACCTTGTAAGTAGTACCCAAAAACTTAAATTCTAATAGGTTTTTAAGGTACAATTTTCGCCATAAAATTTCCTTGTCTGTACCTTGATTAGTTGCCACTTTTTTAGTAGGTAAAAACGCCTTAATATCTTCATAATTTAGCTCGTTGCCATTGCTATTATCAAAGTACCTTACATTAGGTTTTGAATTGTCATAAGGACGATATTGCAAAACATATTCACCTTTAAAAGTACCGATAAAACGATTATTTTCGCCAAAGGTTAAGGGCATTGTGTTTGTACCTTGTTGGTACTCGCTTTCGTCTTTATTTTCTTTATTAAGTTGAATAAGAACACCCCTAACATATTCAGTATTAAGTAACACATTCATTTGTGTTAGCTTGTAAACTTCTTTATAAGGGTTGTTTGTTTTTTTTAATTTTGCATCAGTATATTGTAATACATTGCAAATAATACTAGCACCCTTTACAGTGGTTTGCTGCATTAAGATTTCGCCTAATTCGTTTAGCGTTACGTTTTTTTGTGTTGTCATTTGTTAATTATTTAGATTGCAAAAATAATAGTATTTTTTATACTACCAAATTTTTTTTTAATTTTACCAAAATAAATTTTTATTTTTACTTTTTTCAATATAGTAACGTTTATTTGTATGTGGGCAATTTTTTTGGTTCTTACAATTTGTGTGTGTTGGTTGTGTTACTTTACAACTTGATAGGCTGTAAATAATCAGTAATAAAATAGTGTACTGAATAACTTTAATTACGATTGTTTTTTTCATTTTGTTAATTATTTAATTTTTGCAAAGATAGTAGTTTATTTGATATTAAAATATTTTTTCGGTTTTTTTTGTTTGTATTGGTTAAACTATTACTTTTGCAATTCACTAAATAATTAACAAATGACAAAACCAACCAAAAGAGATTTGCAAAAAATTGCTACTAGCTTAGGTTATCAAAAAGGTATTAAAAGTTACTCCGATATTTATGTTGGTGGTACGTTTAATACCTTTGGTTATAAAAGTTGTAGTATGTGGGTTCTAACGATACATTTAGATAGGAACAATTTAGTTAGATGTATTGAGGTTTACACTACTCATTTTAAGGTAACAGAACAAGTAAATAGGGTTAATAAGTTTATTGAAACAAATGGCAATCAGCCACATACAAAAATACTTGAATTGTTAACTTAAATAATTAACCCCTCAAACTGAGGGGTTTTTTATATCATTCAATGTACACAAAAGTGTACCACAAAAAAATAGGCTGCTTTCGCAACCTATCTTTATTTACTAACAACTATGAACAAACTAGTTTAATATATAATTTTTGATTTCATCTTCACTTAAAAAACTTATCAACTTCATTTCAGTTGTTGCAACTTTCAAGCCATTTGCTTCCATTTTTTTAATTGAACCCTTAACCCATTTTGGAAACTGCTTATGTGTAAGACTTAATTGTGCTGCTGGGTCGTTATCAATGATAACATACATACCAATACAATAAGGTTGTGTTGCAAATGATGTTACTTGTTTGCCGTCTTTGTCAGTTGCTTTAAGACTTCTAACAAATGTTAATTCGTTAATTGGGGTTTGTTTTTTTGCCATTGTGTTAATTATTTAGATTGCAAAAATAAGATTAGTTTTGATACTACCAAATTTTATTTTAAGTCAGTATAAATACATTCATACAAATTGCCATAAATGGAGTGATAACCATTAAGTATAAAAGATATTGTACTATCAATATCATTATGTGTTAAAACGATAAAAGCAACACCAATGGTATTGCCACCCAATTCCTCTAAGGTATAATTACTTTCATCTGCAAACGTTTCAATTTGTTTAAAGTTATATTGTTGCCCCTTAATAAATTTCTCAGGAATGATTGTAATGTTCATTTTGTTAATTATTTAATTTCAGCAAAGATAAGGTTATATTTGATACCACCAAAAAAATGGTGCTACATTTGTAACACCATTAAAATTAAAACTGAAAACTAACAAACCCTTAACTACCAAATAAAATTTAGTATAATAGTTGTGTATGTAGCTTATTATGACATTTCTGCCCGACACTAATGTATATCTTCTATCACACTATATTAAAAAAAACAATAACTGACTACTGACCCTTTACTTACCACCTCAGTGCCGTTCAATTGGTAATCAGTTATTTGTTTCTATTTTTAAAGAACTAATGCAAATGTAATTGCTTTTTTTCATTTCACCAAATAAAGTTATCCACATTATAGAATGTACACAATTGTGTCTATACCACCTTAATAGATGTGAGTATATTTGATTTACTAACACCTGTTTTTATTTCAAATTGTTTACGACTATCTTCATAATCGTAAGCTATCACTTCTGTTGTTCTAAAATGACCATTGATAATTGACCACCTTACTTTCCAATATGATAACTTATGTTTCATTAATTATGTAGATTTGAACCCACAATTGAAACCATTACATATAATAAACTTAAACCTAATACAACACTTATAATTGCTGCTATCTCTTTTTTATTTTCTTTTAACATATCAGTTTTATTAAGTTACTGCAAAGATAAGGGGTTAATGTTTAAATACCAAAAATAAAACAACAACCATTAAAATAATTTTTACTGGGTTATCATTAACCCAATCAATAACATTATCAACTAAGTTTACAATTTTCATATAGCAAAATTTAATTTCGGCAAAGATAATAGTATTTTTTAATATAACCAAAAAAAGGTGAGAAAATTTCCCACCTTTTTAATTTAATCAACTATAAACTTTCTAACTTTTCAATCAGTTGTTCCTTTGTTGGTACTGCATTTGCAATAATGTTTCCAACACCATCAACAACCTCAACACCACAACCTTTTTTCTCATAATCACCAACGCTATCGTAATTATCAATAACATATAGCAATCTGATTTTGTCTTGTTCTTGTTTAGGTACTAACTCCCAAAGTTTTGTATTTTCACCAAAACAAGCCTTAAACATTTTATGGTTTTCAATTACATTATACTCGGCTTGTTTACATTCATCACTTGTAAACCCTAAGCTAGTTGCTAATGTAGATAAACCACTATTTTTAAGTGTTTCTTTTAGCTTATTGATGTTATCAATAGGAATGTTACCTAACATACAACTACGTTCCTCATTGTTCAAATCGTCAATGTGTACAAAGCCTTTATACTTTGACTCATAAACCCTACCCCAAAAGTAAAAGTTTTGACTAAAGTTGCCCTTAATCATTTTATACTCTGCACTTAATTCAGCCGAAAACGACTCGTTTACTACTTCGGTTTTTGTATCTCCCGATACAAACGATAAACCATTTAAAATTTCAGTCATATTAATTTATTTAGATTGCAAAGATAAGACTATTTTTGATACCACCAAATTTATTTTGGGTTTTTACTTCGCCATTTTTTAACTGCATCTTTAATACTATACATAACATATAGTTCACCCATAATATTAATATTCCCATTTCTATACTGATGATACCAAACACCATTTCTAATTTTACCACTTCTTATTGGTCTGGCAAATAAATCAACGTTTATCATAAAATTAATTATTTAAGTTGCAAAGATAGTAGTATTTTTGATACCACCAAAAAAAATTGGAGCCTATAGAAATAGGCTCCTCTTAAACGACTGCATATTGAAAACGATTTTTAAATAATATCTTTTAATATTGTATGTTTATACTTCCTATGTTCTCTTATAGCCTTTGTATGCTTATCCCTTTTATAGTATGCTTTACTCCCACCATTCTCATTTCTTACTTCCAAATTACGCTTATGTTTTTTGGGGTCAATGATGAATGTAATTAACCTCCTCGATACACTAAACATTGCAGCCAATTTACGCTGGCTCATTCCCTTATTATGCCAATATAAAACCATTTCTTTTTGACAAGGTAATAACTTTGCACTACGTTTAAGAAAGGCATCTGCAATAGCAATTTTATCAATCTTATTAGGCATCGTTTTAATTATTTATGCAAAGATAAGGTTATATTTGATACCACCAAATTAATTTATTAAATTATTTCCAATAAATCAATCGGCACATTAAACCTTTCAGCAATTTGCTCCTTACTTATATATACCTTTAATGGCACATTTGAAGATACACCAAATTCCTTTGCCCATTCATTAAACCCCTTTAAATCGTTCTTAATAGGCTCAATCTTAGCATCTTTTACTGGGTTGGCTCTTACACCCTTAATCTCATCTTTAATAGCCTTAATAAAGCTAATACTAATTGTTTTAAAACGATTAAAGTGTTTAATTGTTAATCGTTCAAACTTTGTTCTTTGTTGTTCGTAATAAACCTCACCCAATTTAATATGAATATTCATTGTGTTAATTATTTAATTCGTTGCAAAGATAATAGTATTTTTGATATAAACAAAAAAAAGGGGTTAATTTTTTTAACCCCTTTAATTTTAATTATAGGTAACTTTTAATAAGACTAATCATCGGCTTAGTATCAATGTCGCCCAATTCATCATCGTAAAGTTCGCAAATAGCTTGTGCAAGTTCAAGTGCCTTAGCATCTTTATTTGCTGCTTTCTTATCAAGTGTCGGCTCTTGTTCAATAACTTCATCAAGTGTAACACCTTTCTTTTCGCCCTTATCTGCTTTACCATTATTAGCTGCTTTTTTGTCGGCTTTCTTTTCAATAGCCTTTGTTACTGCTGCCGTTCTTTGTTCAGTATTGGTAATGACTTTTTTTAGTTTAATAACCGTACTAACACTAATTTCGCCGTTCTTAACTGCATCTTTGATAGTTGGGTTTTCTGCTGCATATTCAAGCATTTGAGAAACATAGGCTGCCGTTTTACCTAATTGCTTTGCAACATCTTTTTGCTTATAGCCTAAATTAACAAGTCTTTGTATTAGTTCAGCAACTTCGTAGTTTTCAAGTTGTTTATTGTCTTGTGTAATAAACATTTGAATAATACGTTGCTCCTCTGTTGTTTTTTTGCCATTTACAATAGCCTTAAATTTGATATGCTCATAGTCCTTAGCTAATAGTTGTAAGGCTTTAAAACGTCTATGTCCGTCAGTTAATACAAACGTTCCGTCAGCAAGTGCATCAACACGACCTGGTAAGGCTTGTCCGTTTTCAATGATTGACTTTGCAAGTCCTTTAATGTCGCCATACTCTTGTCTTACATTAAAGTCATCTCTTACTAAAATTTTGTCAAGTTCAATACTTACAACTTCTTCGGCTCTTGTTGAGTTTGCTCTAATTGTAGCTACATCAGCTAAATTTTCTTTTGTTAATTCAATTTCCATTTTTGTTTTTTTTAATTTGTTAATTATTTAATTACTTTGCAAAAGTAGTAGTATATTTGATACCACCAAATTTTTTTTCGGTTTTTTTTAAATTAATTTTTTAAGTTTGTTTTAGCTAAAAAATAATTATATACATCAGCTATGTGTTTTTTGTAATAGGGTTGATTACTTTTACACCATTCTTTTAATTCAGCCTTATCCTTAAATGGTTTTTGCCAGCTATCTCCGTTCATAATTTGATTAAACATTGGCTCTAATTCATCAATAAATGATTGAACAGTCCAACCCTCCCAAATGTGTTTGTTTAAATTTACTTTCATTTTGTTAATTATTTAATTTATGCAAAAGTAGTAGTATATTTGATACTACCAAATATTTTTTTAATTAACGATACATAATAAAGAAAATTGATTATACCCGTCCTTTCTTATTTGTGGTAATACCTTTAAATACGTTTCTTTTGTTGTGTTAAAGGTTGAGGTATTTTGTGTGTTTGAAATGAATTTAGCACGTTTAAAATAGCCTTTAACTATATCTTTGTGTGCGTTTGCGATTAAGATTGTCATAGTGTTAATTATTTAAGTTGCAAAAATAAGGCTATCTTTACAGATAGCCAAATCTTTTTTTCTAAATTAACCAAACTATTTTATTCAGTATCTAACCATTCAGTTGAGATGACTTTAACGTTATCAGTTGAAGGCAATTCGTAATTGCAATTGCTACCAAATTCATCTATTGCATTTTCTATTGATAAGTCTGTTTTAACCTTAACGCTAAAGGTTACGGTAAAAGTAAATTCATTCATAAGATTAATTATTTGATGTTAAGTAATTAAATAAATTTTCAATAATGTGTTCCTTATCTTCGGTAGTACATTCAGCATCAAGCAGGTAGTCATCAATTACTCCACCACTGCCAATCCAATTATTAGTATCAGTTGTATTGGCAAGGGTAACTACTTCATCAATGACATCATCTTTACAAGTTAAATCATCAGTGTAAAAAACGTGGTCGTCAATATCATCAACCACTCTAGCATTTGTTTTGTCGTGTATTAGCATTGTTAATTATTTAAGTGCAAATATAAGGTTATTTTTGATACCACCAAAATATATGTACACAAAAGTGTATATTGGTAGTTTACATTATAAGGGTAAACTCACCACTACTCTTAACCACATTAAACTTTTCTTTATTCTTCATCTTATTATGAAAGGTATTTGCAGTCTTTTCATTAAGAAACTTTTTAGCACTATTAATACTATAACCATATTGGTAGCCATATTTAAGTTGCTTAATAAAATAACCATTATTCTCAACAGATATAAGCGTCCATACTTCTTTTAAGTGTTTAATTTCAGTTGGTTTCTTAATTCGTTTCTCCTTCAATCGTTTCTCCGAATAATCTGTAAGGTTACAACCGATATAAAAAGCCTTATTATGTTGATTATAATAATCACTAAACTCATTTATCGCAGCTAACATTTGTTCAGTTGTTTCAAAATAAACTTGTTCCTTATACTCAATCCCCTTATCTTCAAATTCTTCCTTTCTATTAAAAGAATAAACGTGAATATTAAAGGTAATACCTAACGCTTTATATTCCTCAATCGTTTTAGCAGTCTTTATACCATTAAGGTAATAGTTTTTAAACATTGCAAATGATGTACCCTTTGTACTCTTACCATAAAGGGTAATTGCAGTATGATAACCCCAACTTTTATCATCGTATGCCCAGCTATCACCATATTGTTTTACGTTCTCATTAGCACGTTCAATACGTTCTTGTCTAAATTCATCAATCTTATTTGTAATTTCTTCAGTTGTTTTTACAAATCCGTCCTTATAATTTGAAACGAAACAATCATTACTCCAACTTCTTGCTCTACGCATTTTATTACTATTATACGTTGGTTCGTAACAATTATTGCTACCCATTTTTAATACACAAATTACCTTGTTATCATCAACCTTTATAAAGGCTCTATTATAAATTATTTCGTATGACATAGTGTTAATTATTTAATTTATGCAAATATAGTAGTAATTTTGATACTACCAAAATTAAATTCTTTGTAGTATAAATAAAATCATTGGCATACCATCTTTATACGTTTGACTTGTAATAAATTTCCAATCAGTATATCTTTTAAAAAATGATTTAATTGCTCGTTCAGTAATGCTTTCCTTTCTATCAAGTATCATTTTACTTGCACCTCTTTTAATCTTATTCTTTTTTGGTAATCTTTGATACTCTAACATTTCTTTAATAAAACTCTTATGCTTTTTGCTATTATCTCTTAATGCAAACGTGAATGTTATTAAACCATTTTTTTTAACTATATTATTTTCTAACGCAAACTTAATTTCGTCTATGTGTGAATGTATTGTTCTACAATAATCTAAAAAGCAATGTGTATAGGTATCTTTTTTTGCCTTATATATCATATCAGCAATACTACCATAATAAAATATTGGACGATTGAAGTGTTTAATCGCAGTCTTTACCAACTTTAAATAAACATCTTTATCAAACTCAACCATTGTATAACGAAAATCAGTTTGTGGTAACCTCTCACTTATTCGTTTTTCTAATATACACTTATTAGCTGGCAAGGTTAATACATCACCAAAGTATAAACCTGTTCTGCCAATTTCAACTATAATGTTATCTCTTTGTATATCCTTATAAGGTAATACATCGGGCTTTTTTTGATAATCAGTCATTGTGTTAGTTATAATGCAAATATAGGACTATTTTTAACACCAACCAAAATTTATTTTAACACCTTATCAATAATATCACGAATTTCTCTTAATTGCTTTCTATTCATTAAGGGTATCATCATTCTATTAAAGTTTAAACCTCGCCTTTCACTTCTGCTATCATTATCTGGGTATAAATTATTATCCTCAATAGCTATTGATGTTAAATCACCAATCAACGTTACCTCAACAAAATGACCATTAATTAAAGCCTTTTCAACTCTTAATTTTTTATTTGCCATAACTTAATTATTTAATTCATTTATAATATTTAAAATTTTAGCTTGATGTTCTCCTCTATAATCCTCAGTGTCATTACATTTATCAGCAGCTAATTCTAATAACTTTTTACCAAATTCTATTTGATTATCTTCTAATTGTTTAATTAGATATTCAGCATTATGTGAATATAAATGATTTTTATCATCTAATATAAATGGTTCAAGTATTTCTCTTATTGTTTTTGTCATTGTTAATTATTTAATGCAAATATAAGACTATTTTTGTTGCCAGCCAAATAAAAAAAAGGGGTAAGTACACAAAAGTGTACCAACCCCCTAACTAAACAACTAACCAACTAACTAACTTTCAGCAACCATAAGGCTGCGATATTCTTTTTCTGTTAAGTGTCTTACATTACCAATTTCAGCATTTCTTTTTGGCTTAAATAAGATACAATCACCCTGCCTTAGAATTTCTTTAATACCACCAATTTTAATATCTGTTTGTATTGTCCAAGCTATTGATTGAATAGCTGTTACCTTATTAGGCTCAAAATCCCAATGCTTAGTGTTATTTGTATTGTAAACATCTCGTACATCAACCCATATCAAATAATCTCTATCAGTTGAAGTGTCTTTACACTTAACATAATAACAATCATTAACTTTTTGCCAACTTTTTAACCCCTCACTAAAAACATCACCCTTAACACAATATAACTCGTAGGTATCATCAAACTTATGTTCTGTAATACTTCCGTCCTCGTTTACCCAATGGGTTGTTTTGCTTATTGTTTCCCTATTAACAAGTGTAGGGTTTACCTCACTAACAAGCCTATCTAAACCTAAGCAATTAATACCAACTCGCCTTTGCTCTAAGTTTTCAAATTGGGCAATCTCTTTAAAGGTTAAAGGGATAACATCATTCCAAATATCCGATAATTCATCAAATGGGCAGTTATCACCATTTTTTAATTTAAGCAATCTAACACCTAAGTCGTAATTAAATTCTGTATTGTTTACTACAATTTTCATTTTGTTAATTATTTAATTTTTACAAATATAAGACAATTTTTAATACCAACCAAATTTATTCATCTCTAAATTCAGTAAAACTATTATCAATAATAATCTTTAATTCATTATCAACAATCGTTAATTCCTCACCCTCACCATTTGTCGTAAATGAGTACCAATCTTGTAACTCACTTTCATCATCAATATCAGGGCTATAACGCATAACAGCATCATCAATTTTTTTAGATAAACCATTTGAAACTTCTTCAAGTTTATCAGTCATAATAAAATCACTCTTATAGTTAAAAACTAAATCACTATCATTGCTACCATTGATGTTTGAAACATTTTTATTAATGAAATCAATTTCATCATTTGTTAATTCAATAAAAATATCGTTCTGTACGTTTTCCGTCCACTCCGATTGTGAAGACTTACTAAATGTAAACGTTTCGTCATTTTCAAGTTCTACTGTAACAGTACCAGCTTCTCCGTTATAATGTCCGTCCGAATTTACATAAAATTCAACTTGATTATAAACTTCGTTATCTAACCAACTTTCAATTTCTTCATCATTAACATCAACACCCTCTTTATTCTTTAAGTACCAAGTAGTATCACCCATACTATCACCACCACAATTAAAATCTAATACTGCATTTTCTAAGTTTAGTTCTTTCCAACGTTTGATAATGTTCTCCATTTTTTGTTATTTTTTTAAGTTAATTAATTAAGCAACTACATTGCTTGTTTTTTCAATTTTTATCTTTTCTAAAAAATCTTCTGCAATCTTAATACTATCGGGGTTGTCGATAACCTTTACTCCATTATGTATCCAACTCGGTAAAGTCATATTTTCCAAATAGTCTTGTATTGTTGGTATAAATTTCATTCTAAAATCTTCTGCAATATGCAACATTGCTATATCTGTTGTATCAACCGACTTGCCGTCCGAATTTGTTATGTTATAACCAAATATAAGTGGTATAATCTTATAACAAAACCAAATGTTATGTGTTATCATTCTTGCAGCATTGTTGTTCATCGTTTCCTTTGGACTATCAATAACTTGATGAATTGGTAAGTAATCCTCAACCTTACCACCCCAACGTTTAACTGATGACTTACTATGGACTAATGGGTTCGACATTGTGTAAATTTTTTAGTTTGTTAATTATTTAATGCAAATATAAGACTATTTTTGATACCACCAAAAAAATGTGGTATTTTTTTTATACCACATTTTATTAATACTTAATCCCACACTTGACTAATCGTTTGTTGAAATGGGTTATACTCTACTTGTTTACCCATTCTCCAATCACCCTTATTAACTGCTAATTGCTTATGCTCACCAAAACTGCCATTAGGCTGTTCGTGTCTTAATACGCTATTTTCTTTAACTACAACAGGCATAAAATCTGTTTGGGTTTCATCAAGTTGAAAATCCCCATAAAGTGTGTGTTGGTTAGCACCCTCACCCTTTAACAATGTGTGTTTGTTTTTCTTTGTCATTTTATTAATTATTTAATTATTGCAAATATAAGGCTATGTTTTCACATAGCCAAATTTATTTTTAAAAATCTTCGTCCCTTATGCTATCGTGTAACTTATTTTGTGCAATATCGTATTGCTCCATTATCGTATGAATTTCATCAATTAATTCATCACTTAATTCTTCATACTCAACATCGCTTTCATCAATAATCAATTCATCATTATATGTTACAACACGAACATAACTTTGTGTAAACTCCTCAATTAAGGCACAAACACTTCCATTTGTATTATGATATACTGGCGAACTTTCTAACTCCATTTCAGCAGTTGTTGTCATTCCCCATTCAACTAATATACGTTTAATCTCATCAATTTGTTTATCACGTTCAGTCGTGTCTTCTAATTGCCAATTAGGGGTATAACCACTTGTATAACCACCTTTAATCAAATAAACTATTTTAGTCAATTCATTTACTAAATCAGTTGTTGTTTCAAATTCCTCGTTAATTTTAAATCGTATCATTTTGTTAATTATTTAAGTGCAAAAATAAGGCTATGTTTTCACATAGCCAAATTTATTTTAATTATTCATCACCCTCATCAAAGGTAGGATAAGTATCTTCATCGTCTTCATCGTCTTCATCTTCATCACTTAAAAAGATAACCGTAACACTTACAACCTCACCCATTCCATTCCTTTCAATCTCACCAAAATATGAGCCATCACCAATACCACTTGTTGATACAACCCCATTAGGTATTACACCCCATTGTTCATCACTTAGGGTTAAATTACAAACTGACCTATACCAACTATCACCACTTTCCCTATCATAATTCTCACCAAAATCACTTTTTGGTAAATCAGTAGCCATTTCATCATTACGATAAAATTCGCTATCAAAAAAACCTAATTGACCACTATCAACACCTAAGTTATTAATTTCATCTTTAATACCACTCTCGTTGTCTATGTGTCTTGCAGATAATGAATGTACTCTATTACCCCAGCCATTACAATCTTTAACATCTACTTCGGCAACCCAAGTACCATTTTTAACGTTGTCTAAAATAGTTTGACACCAAGTTGGTACTTGATAACAAGGGTCGCTAACAACCATTTTACCACTTTTAATTTCAAATGTTTTTTTCATTTTATTAATTATTTAATTTATGCAAAGATAAGACTATTTTTGATACTACCAAATTTATTTTAAGATGCTTTAAATTGAAATACACCACTCCAATCGGGGTGCGAAAATATTGCAGGGCAAAGATAACAATCGTAACCCTCAACCTCTAAATCATCAACAAACTTATCAAAATCACCCTTTCTAACCTTACGAACCTCACCAACACTAAAGATTTCAACGTGTGCTGTTTTTTCAAATGATGTGTCCCATACACCATTCACAAACACCTCAACTATTTCATCTTCAATATTTGTTACTTTTGGCTTTAAACTTTCACGTTCAGCAAGAATAGGGTTAAGCATTTCATCAGTTGCACTCATAACTAATTGCTTAAGCATTTGTTCTCGCATACCAACTTCTATTTCTTCTAATTGTTTAATTAGATATTCAGCATTATGTGAATATAAATGATTTATTTTAACTCCATCTTTTTCTAAAATAAATGGTTCAAGTATTTCTCTTATTTTTGTCATTGTTAATTAATTTAGATTGCAAAGATAAGACTATTTTTGAAACCACCTAATTTATTTTTGTTTCTTGAAATAAATTAATAAGTTGTTCATCAGTATAAAACTTTCTCTGCTCACCTCTAACATAAGGTTTTTCTTTTGTTGTGTACCACGTTCCGTCTTTGTATTGATAAAAATTATTTTCTTTTATCCAAACCAAAAAGGTTACAATGTATTCGTTTATAATTTTTTGCATAATGCAAAGATAAGACTATTTTTAATACCACCAAATTTATTTAATTAACTTTTTAACTTCAATATCAGCTTCATTGATAGAACAAGATAATGTAATATCTTTTCTCTCATTATCTAATGGAAAACATCTATGGCGAAAGGAAACAAGTGCATTGTTTAAATCATTATTCTTAACAATTATTGACATAAGCTGCCAACTCTCACCTTCATTAAAGGCTGCCTTCTTATCCTCAACATCATTATTTAATGGGTTATTAGATAATTTATCCCATATTTGCTCCCAGCTATCGCTGTCTTGTTTTAATAATATTCCCTCAATCATAACTTTAATTATAAATATGGTTGTTAATTATTTTTTGGATTAAGTATTATTTCTAAATCAGTAGTAAAATCAGCACCACAATCATCACAACATAACATTGTTTTTGGAAAGTCAAAATCTTTTCTTACATTTGCTGACCGATTACAAACTGGACACTCAACATCAACCAACTCTTTTATCGGTGTCATTAGTGGACGATAACCATAATTCCTTATGCACTCATTTTGATACTCAATCGCTTGTTCATTAGTTAATGAGCTGGTGTTTAACTTAACCCCATTATGAAACATATTATACTTTGTCATAGTTAATTATTTAAGTGCAAATATAAGGCTATGTTTTCACATAGCCAAATATTGTTGTACACATTTGTGTACTATTATGTTTACCACCTTTTCCCAAATGTAAATATATCTTCTTCCACCTCTTCTTCTACTTCTATCACAACTAAACTACAATAACCCTTTAACTCATCTAAACTAATACGCCCCTTATTACTACTATAATAGCCTTGTCTTTCATATCTTTTTGCCCATTCATCTAAAGCTATCAACGCTTGTTCTGGCGTGTCATAAACGTCTGAATGATGTATTGAAAAACTATCTGGCGATAACACATCAATCTTTGCTCCCTTAATAAAGTCAAAGTCAATTCCCTCAATACTACGATACTCACCATTGATGAATATTTGTAATTGGTCTTCATTGATATACCTTGCAGGGTAAATGGTTTCGTTGTCAATACTTATACCATCGTTGGTTGAAAACTCAAACTTGTTTTGTAGGTCTTCCCTAATTTTTACAAACATATAGTTAATTATTTAATTTGTTTCTAATACTGCATCTTCATCATCTTCTCCTAAATCAACTGTAAATTTTTGCTTAGTAACTTCATCAGTTACATCATATATCATACTCCTTGCATCTTCATCTTCTAACAACCATTTACACGCTTTTTTTGCTGCATCTAATGGATTAAATGCCGTCATATCAGTAAATGTAATTGATACTGTAAATGTCTTAGCTGGAACAGATACCTCACTATCTGAACCGTCTGAATGTTGATTGCTGTTTGGGTCGTAAATTGCCATAGTTTTAATTATTTAGATTGCAAATATAGTAGTATTTTATGTAACCACCAAATATTTTCTTTTAATGTTTTCTTTTAATATTTGTAGCTTGTCGTGTCTTTTTACCAGCTTAACATCAAACTTTTTAGCCAAAGCCAATCTAATAAGCCTTTGTTGGTTTTCAATTAAATGAAATAACCTAAATGCTTGTAAACCTTTATTCTTTGTCATAGATTACAAACTTGTTTAAACTTGTTTATTTGTGTTTCCGATAACTCATTAGTTTCACCATTATCAAACTCAGTATGAAATTGGTTATCATTGCTCTCATCAATGCAATTAATTGTACCTATTGAACGACTTGCTAATGTCTTTTCAAAAATTTCATCTTGTAATTGCTTAATCTGATGTGGCATTAAATTAGCCACATCTAAAATAAATCTTGCCATATAATTAATTATTTAATGCAAATATAAGAGTATATTTAATACCAACCAAATTTATTTTTTATCAAAAACAAAACCATTATGACAGAAGCCTGTTTGGTTACTAATTTCGTTTTCGATATAATCGTATATCTCGTCAGTATCAACAATGTCATTAGGTACATCAATTTCCATTTCAGTTGGTAAATCCACATCCTCACCATCGGTGTCAAAAGAAATATCTGTTACTGTGTAAATCATACTATTTTATTTAGATTGCAAAGATAAGAGTATATTTAATACCAGCCAAATTTATATTTCTCGATAATCCAAGATAACAAAATCGTGTACAGTATTTTCACCCAATTCAATTGCTTCTTTTATATCTTTTTCAGATAAGCCATATAAGAAAACACTATCTTCCTCTATAGCTTCTACATCGTGTGTGTCCTTTACAATGTGTCCACCAAATTCAGACTTATCATCTTTCCAATAACCATCAATTGTATAATATTTTGCCATATAGTTAATTATTTAATGCAAATATACTGGTATATTTAATACCAGCAAAATTTATTTGTATAAGGCTATTTTAGCTAGAGTATATTTATAAATTAAAAGTTCCCCATCTTCTTCCTCAATAACATCAACCTCAATGTCAATGTCGTTATACTCAATTGTATATTCTTTAACAATACTTACACTTTTAGCAATTACATCTGTTAAATCTTCTTCTATTGCCAATTCAACCTTAGCCGTAATATCTTCATTTGGATTACAAGCTATAACAGCCCTTGCTTGATTTTCTTCGTCAATCAACACCAAATGACATGGCATCGAATAAATTGATTTTATCATCGTTTAATTATTTAATGCAAATATAAGGGTATATTTAATACCAACCAAATTTAATTTCTCACACATACGCACGTATATGTACACAAAAGTGTATACTATAATAGATACCACCCATAAATTAAGAAAGGCTACCTTAAGGTAGCCTGACTTATATTAACACACATAAACACATTGCAAATATAATAACTCTTACAATAACTCCATCAAATCGTTTGTTAAGTTAGTGTTAAGGATTTCTTTACCAACTAGCCTCATAATAATAATCCCCTGTTTCATCTGCAACAACCTCTTCGATAATAGCTATTGTCTTAACAACATCATCGTAATACCACTTGTCATAATCAGTACCACCAAAGAAAAAACCACTGGCTGTTGGCAATAACTCCTCTGCAACACTTGTATCTTCAAACACTTCAACATCTTCAAATGTTTTCTTTCCATTAGCCCAACCACTCGCAACACTAACCATTTTCTTAGGCGACTTATCAAGGCTTTCTTTTACTTGCCTTAAATTATTAAGCAATTCAACAAAATTACTCTTGTCAACATAAACTGGTCTGCAATTATCTTCACCATCAGCACAAGTGCTAATAAACCAATTATGCAAAGCATTAAACTTTCTCCAATACGCAACCTCTTCAACAACATAAGATATTCGCTCTGGCTTAATATCCTTTCTAATCTTATTGTTTTGCTTTACAGTTATCTTATGCTTTTCTTCTGGTTTTTGATGTTCCCAATTCTTAACGTAAGAATGTCTGCGTAAATACATATCTAATCCCATAAAAATTTTATTCAGTAATCCTGTCTCCGATTTATTGTGTTAAATAATTAATTTATGCAAATATAAGGGTATTTTTCAATACCCCCAAATTTATTTTTTAATCCTCAATAAGGTCAAAAACTAATTCCTTATAACCATTAGGCAAATCCTTTGACACACTAATTAAATCCCTTGCCCAACTACCTACCAAATCTGACTCACCTCTGAAATCTCCACCACCACGACCATTGCCCTCGCAAGTTAATAGTGGTAAAGGGTGTATTTGCCAACCGTCATTGTCAAGTACCTTTGTCTTATCAACAAACATTTTTTTAGAATGATTAATAACAAAACGACTATCAGAAATATTTAACTCGTTAGGTTTAACCTCTAATTTATCATCACATCTATGATAAACATTTGTCTTTAACCCCTTGCACTCATCGGCATAATCACCAGCCCATACAACCCTCTTTGGGTTATTATGTATAAGACTTTCAAACGACTTTACAAATGGGTTCTTAACCCAAGAATGCTCCATTAACTTTGAACCATTGCTGTAACTCCAAGAAGTTACAAAATTTTCAACCGTTTTTTTGTTGTCTTTTAGCAAAACTGCCTTAAAATACTGACCCATAATTGATAAAATTTATTGATTAATAAAATATTTGTGCAAAGATAAGACTATTTTTGAAACTACCAAATTTTAGTTATTAAAATTTTCTTTTACCATCCCTATCATATCCGTTCTGTCATGTTTCCAATCTTCAAATTCGGCATCCTCAGGGATAAGTTCATTATTTAACAAATAATGAAACAAATCACTTGTCGTCCATTCATCAATACCTTCATCATCTACACTATATGGACATTCAATATCATCTTTAATATCCTCGATACTCTCAAAAGGACTATCCATAAGATTTTCAGATAACTTTGGTACTGCTAACTCCATAATGTCTTGTTCACTAGCTGTATCATCCACTATAACCCTTGTCATTAATGACACATAAACTAAAACCGCTTTCTTTCCCATAACTTAATTATTTAGAATGCAAATATAAGACTATTTTTATTGCCCACCAAATTTAATTTCTACGTAAATTACCCCATACTAATGGAATGCCACAATTGCCCCATTGAATATCAGAACCCTTAATCAATTCAGCATTATGATTAAATAATGTCTTATACATATCATAAGCTTCCTTCATCACAATTGGGTCAGTATCACTTGCAACATAAAACCCAAATAAATTCTCCTGTGGCTTACCAGCAATAACAATCTTTAATTGCTTACGACCCTTACCATATTTCATAATCATACATCGATTAGAAAATGACTTTAATGATACTGGCTTATCCTCAACGGCCAATCCAATATCAGTTAATCTAACTAAAATCTCATCTCTCTTCATAAACTTAATTATTTAATTTTTTATAAAAATAGGGGTATCTTTCAATACCCCCAAGAATTATTTATTGTGCCATACAGAATTCAAAAGCACTTGCAGCTTTCTTATAACCAGCACCAATCAATAAAGACTCCATATCTCCATTCTCACGCTTAGTAGGTTTTTGAACCCATGTAGTATATCTAGTAGCTCCATTGAATAATGCTAATACATTATTCCCTAATACAGCCTTCTCATCATCAATGCATTTATATAATTCATCCATCATATTAACACTGCGACCAGATAACTTATTAAACTCCTCCAATGATGTAAACTTTCTATCATAACCTAATACATGCTTAACCATCTTATCAGCCAAATTACGCGTTAATTTAGTTGAAGCGAAGTTCTCATATGTACGAATCTGTTTTAAGTTTACACCCAACGCCGTCTCAATCAAATTAGGAATCTCCTTAATCTTTTGCTCTATCGTTGCCGTATGTCTAAACCTAGAATTACCCTCTTTGTAAAACTTAAAGAATTGATTTCTACAATGCATAAACATATCACCAATACCAACACTTAACCCCGTACTACCATCGTTAGAATCAATTACAGTTACATATTGTACATACTTTGTATTAAGTATTTTCTTAACCCCATCAATCTTTAATTGAACATAAACCCTTCTTCCCCCATTAATCGAACCAGCTGCTTGAACAGATAACCCATCACCAAATTTCTTCATACCTTCCAGTACCATCGAAATAACCTCTGCATTCTGGGATATCGTATATCCAGCTTTACATACATTAATTACCTCTCGAGACTGACTATTCATTAAGCCAAAATATGGCGTTAATATTTGTGTGCCATCGTCATCTGTTGCCATTAATGGCAATTTCTTAATCTCAAAATCTAAACCATGCTCCTTTAAAATCTTTTCTGTTGTCATACTTAATTATTTATTTATTGCAAATATAAGACTATTTTTATCATCAACCAAATTTATTTTGTTAAGGTAACAAAATAATGTGTATCATCTCCATTATGTAAACACTCACCAACATTACTAGCAATCATACCATTCCATTCATCTGTATTGCTCCAATGTTTACCATTTATCGTAACACCCCAATCAAAAGATTCAACATCAACATCTTCGGTTTTAAAATGTCGTTTACACGCCCTTGCTAATGGGCAATCATTGCGTTTAGAATAATTAACAATGTAATCAATTTTTTGTACTGTAGACATTACATCGAAATCCGACTTTTGTAAAAAAACTTTTTTTGTCATTTTATTTAATTTTTATTTATTGCAAAGATAAGACTATATTTGATACCAACCAAATAAAAGTGGGTAATAACTAAAAAATTATTACCCACCTATCAATTAATCAATATACGTTACAAACCCACTTGTTTTGGCATACTTGTTTAAATCACCACCACCAGCACCTGTTGCATTCTTAAACTTTAAACCAACAATAACATTCTTTTTATCACCAATCCTATTATCGCTTTCATCACCATTGATAACCTTAAAACCCTTATGCTCAATTGGTAACTTGTTAAACACCCAAGCAACATTAAAACCCTTATTTAATAAAGCAATTGCATCACTTTCGTTACTTTCAGAACGTGAAAATGTTAAATGATAATTTAATGGCAAAGGTTTTTTAAACCTTGTATCTATTTTTGTGTAATCGTAAAATTGAATACTAGGAAATAATTGAAAAATATTTTTACCATCTTTAACAATTATATTTTCCCAAACAATATCGCTAGTACCGTTTAATCTAACAGCTAATTTCCAATCCTTAGAATATTTTTTTACAGCAGTTTCAATTTCTGATACCAGCTTTAACATAAAACTATTTCTATCAGATAAAAACCATTCTGTTTTATTACGCCTTGCAGTTTGTACCTTAACAAACCTAGCATTGCCACTATTAAATAAACAAGCCTTACTGCATCCCTCACTAGCCTTAGGACAAAGGTTTTTACCCTTGCTGTTATCCTTATAAGGACTTAAATACATAATTAGTGTCTTAATACCAATTTTCTCACCCTTAATCGTTTTGTGGTTATTTTGTGTTAATAACGTTGAAACCCTGTAACTCATAAAAATTTTTTTTGTGTGTTAAATAATTAATTTATGCAAAGATAAGACTATTTTTTATATCACCAAATTTATTTTTAAATGTGGATAACTTTATTTAGAAATATAACCCTATCTTTATTACTAAGAATCTAATAATATTAACCCATACAACCAACTTAAATACTTAACAAAACAAATATAATCCTATATTTAAATAAACCTAAAATCCTCACTGATTACCGTATCATAACACCACCTATATTCGCATAAATCAATAATGGAACCAATGGGCCAATATAATAATGAAGGACCGATGGGACATCATATTATGATTTATTATATATATGGTTCTACCATCATATTATGATTTATTATATACATGGTTCTACCATCATATTATGATTTATTATATATGTGATAATGATTCAGCTGGAAATATATTTCTGGGACCTATCCTGAGGAATGAATATTCTGGATACTAATATTAAATGAAGAATAAAAGCGGATGATGCTGGATAAAGGATACTGAAGATAAATGACGATGGATACTAATGAATGATAAAGATATAAAATGATTTAAATAACATACCCGTTACGCGCACCCGTTACGCACGCAGTGTACACAAAAGTGTATATAAGGAATGTTTCTTTTTTTGTCTTTGTGTCAATTGACACATATTTATAAATAAAGAATTATGAAAAACAATTTAAAAAAGAAATTACAAATTGCGTTAAGACGTTATTATTCTACTAGTGTTAAATGTGAGGAAATATCAAATTATGTAGGAATTAATAGAAATGAATTTATAAGTTATTTAAATAAAAATTTATTAGATGGAATGACTATCGAAAATTTTGGGAGTGTCTGGTCATTAGACCATATAGTACCAGTAGATTTATTTGATTTAACAAACCAAAATGAATTAAAGATAGCATATAACTACTTAAATATTATGCCGATGTTTATTAACGATAATAGATTAAAAGGTGCAAGTGTTCATTTTAGTTTGTTAAAATTAAAAAATATTAATAAACATAATGAAAGTCCAATTCTAAATGAGTTAATAAAAAAAACTGAAAATCACATAAATGAAGTTTATAACAAATATTTATTATGACATTATGTGTGAAACTATGATATTAGCTATTGTATGTTCCACGATAAGCAATTAGTTAAAAAAAAATTTCTGGGCAAAAAAATGAGGTCGACCTTTTGTGTATGGTATCACCACTTTTCGGGGTTTTCTAGGTTTTCTAGGTTTTAGATTTTTTCCAAATATTTTTTATTTCTTTTACACATATCTTATGTGGTTTTCTTTGTTTTTATCAGTATTTCGGGGTTAAATATTTAATTTCCTGATAGTCTAATTTCAATCTTCCCACCTTTTCCCACTTTTTAACATTTTTTTGCTAGAAATCGATTAAAATTCGATTAGAATCGAAACGTGTTAGATACTTTATTAAAAAGTCTAGTTAATGTACACAAAAGTGTACACTATTTTAATTTTTTGTATAGTCTGAGTTAGTATAATATTCTATACATGTAATCGGTATTTTTACCAATTAGTTTAAATCCAGCTTTTTTATATGCCTTAGTAAGTTTAGTTCTTATTACTTCGTATTCTTCATTATATTCCATACTATCAAATTTTTCATGTTCATAAGTAATGGGTGAGGAGTGTAGGAGATAAACGACACTATATTTAAAGTATTTATCTAATGCGTCAAATAGTTCCATCATTATTCCCATTCCTCGATAATCTTTATCCAGACCAATTTCGGTGATAATAACAAAATCAGAAAATTCATGAAATTCTTTTCTTTTAAATGAATAACCATTTTTATTTAAACGAGTAACATTTTCGGCTACGTTAAATAATCCATCTGAACATTCATCGCAAGTATCGAAAAAATTCTCAGCATTGATACAATTTATGGTGCTCATAATTACCTTACCGACAATTTTATTTTGACTCTTATTTTCATCTAGTATATCGATGTTTATTGTGTTAGGGTAATTATTATTTTTTTCATTATCGATAAATGTTGATAGTTGAAATGTTATCTCTTTCATATTGTTTTATTTATATTAAGTAAGTAAGAATTCTTCAAATTCTTTAATTATTTGATTATATGTTGGTATGTTACCATATCCAGTGTTTATGTTTGGATATTTATCGAACATTAGGTTTGTGAATTCGTAACATTGTTTATATGATAAGTTTTTACAGATTAGTTTATATTCTTTATTATTATCATTTACTGCGTAATGAAAGAATCCTTGTATTTCTGAGTATTCTAGGTTATATTTATCCATATTATTTTAAATAATCGATTGCTTGTAAAATATCAGATTCATTTAATACAAATACATCTGTTGAATATTGACCAGACCAAGAGATAATAAACTTATCTGTTGTAGTTCTTTCCATCAGTGCAGCAAACT
>Ga0114958_10001050_pt1 | contig 22272 bp, 19 predicted proteins | sample C_130208_EF_Meta_FD_89577 | JGI IMG/M metagenome (GOLD analysis project Ga0114958, IMG submission 89577) | Freshwater microbial communities from Lake Croche, Canada to study carbon cycling - C_130208_EF_MetaG | ecosystem: Environmental > Aquatic > Freshwater > Lake | place: Lake Croche, Canada... | reverse complement strand
TCGATCGTGATGTCGGCGACGGGACCGGTGCTCAGAATTTCCTGCGAGACGGCCACGATGGTTTCGCTGGGTGTGCGCACGGTGAATTTTCCGGTTTCGGGGTCGCGCTTGGTCTCGCCGTGACCGGAAGTCCATGTCTCTGGAAACGAGCTGTCGCCGGGAAGAAACGTCAGGATTTTTTTCCGGCTGCCTGATCCGGCCTCAAGGCGATCGAGGGCGCCGTCGTAGATTTTATTACCCTTGTGGATGACGATGACGCGCTCGCAGAGTTCCTTGATATCGGCCATGTAGTGGCCCGTGAGGAAAATGGTGACGCGGTATTTGCGGTTGTACTCGCGCAGGAAGGAGCGGACGGCTTTTTGGGAAATGACATCGAGGCCAATCGTGGGTTCGTCGAGAAACAAGACGCGCGGGCGGTGCAGGAGCGCAGCGATGAGTTCCATCTTCATGCGTTCGCCGAGCGAGAGCTCGCGGACCATGACGTTCAATTTTTTGCCAACATCGAGCAGCAGCACGAGTTCGTCCAAGGTAGTTTTAAATTCGGCGTGAGGGATGCCGTAGATCGCGCGCAGGAGCTGAAACGACTCGATGGCGGGCAGATCCCACCAGAGTTGGTTTTTCTGGCCCAGAACGAGGGCAAAGAGGCGGCGATAGGCGTTTTCTCGTTTCGTCGGATCGTAGCCGGCGACTCGGGCTTGTCCGCTAGTCGGGTAGATCAGACCCGAAAGCATTTTGAGCGTGGTGGTCTTGCCTGCGCCGTTGGGCCCGAGGAAGCCGACGAATTCGCCCTCGGCGATGGTGAATGAAATGTCTTTGGCCGCGGCGGTTTCTTCGAACTCACGTTTAAATAAACCCTTCACGCCGCCCCAGAAGCCGGGGATTTTTTTGTAGGTGCGGAATACGCGGGTGAGGTTTTGGACTTCGATCATCGGAATGCGTGAGTGAAAGAGCTTGTAGCCAAGATGCAAAGGCAACTTTGGATACACAAAAAAGCTCGGACCCTTTCTAAATTGATTCCCTTCACATCGACCGCGTAATTATCGTGCTTGATTTTGCGGCAGTACACGTGCGCCGCTCTGACGACGTCATGGCCATGGCATCGCCTTCCGGATTCCATGCCAAAAAATCTCAGCCAAAGATGATTTTGTTAGCGAAAAAACGTTAGTCGCGGTGTTTCAGGCGCCGTTGAACGACACCCAGCGCTTGAAAAAAGGATTGTCGAAGATGAGCGCGCCGGCATCCCGTGTGAGTATCTGCCGCTCGATGAGACTTTCGACGGCCTTTTGGGCGGTCGAGGCGCTGCTCAAGCCGAATTGCCGGAGGGTCTTGGCCGCGGTGGGCGGCAAACCCGCCGCCAAAGCCCGGAGGACAGCCCGGTGAGTAAGGGCGCACCCGTGCCAGCGGGCCTGGAATTCTGAATTCAGTTCAACGAGGGCGATCGCGTCGAACGCGGTCGGGACGAGGTCTTGGGTGCGCCCTCCAGCCGCTAGGTCAAAAGCAACCTTGGCGAGTCGGACGACGTCGCCGGTGCAAGGGCCGGCCAAAGCGACAATGGCTTCGCCATAGGGAAAATCGGGCACCCCGCCGGAATTGGCCCGCCGCTCGATCCAACGGGCGAGATGGCCGGCTTCAATCGGACCGACTTCCATTTGATGAAGTTGTTTGAAAAATGCCGCGCTGGGCTCGGTCATCCAGGCGATGAGACGATGGTCGGACCCGGTGAAGACATAGTTGAGGTGGCGGTGGTCTTGAATCAGGCCGCGCAGCTTCCATTCGGCGCGGTCACCGCCAATGGTCCGGATGTCTTGAAATTCATCGAGGCAGACCGTCCACGGGTCATCGTCGAGCTCGGCGCGGGCGTTCAAGTAGTTCAGCACCTGATCAAGAGATTGTTTGGCCTCTTCCGTCCGAAGCTCGCCGGATAGGGTGAATTTGCCGGCCGTGACCGCGAAGGATTTGAGGTGTTTACGGGCGAGTCCAAGACTGTTCGCAAGGCGCTTGTCCGATTCCTTGGGAGCGGCGGATAAGAGTTTGGCCGCGAACTCGGTCAAACTGGCGGCGGTGGAAAGGTCGGCGTAAATGAAAACGTGACCGGCTTTGGCGGCGGCATGTTGGACCAACGAAGTCTTGCCCATGCGCCGGCGGCCATAGATCAGAAGTCGTCGGCCGCGTTGACCGAGCAACGCGGAAAGCGCGGGCAGCAACTGTTCGCGGTCCGTGAAAGACCATCGGCCACTGGGGGATTCGAAGAAGAACGGGTTTGCAAACGTGGTCACGGAAACAGGGTGAACGGTACGGCAGGCGGGGGCAATAAAAAATACGCTTTTAAGCATAACGCTAAAAAGCGTAACGCTCGAAAGCGTAACGCCCGGAGCTGCACTGCGGGGTCGGCGGTACCCTACTTTAAGGGGGATTTGAACGTACCCGGCCCGTTCCGAAATGCATCACCTATTAGGGCAATTCCCCCACTCACGAACCGATGTAAATAGGGGTAACCGTTCCCTGATAACGAAGTGACGCTTATTGTTTATTACCCTGCTTGGGCCCGGGCGGGTGTTTTCATTAAAAACTCAGCCCTGGGTGAATGCGGGGAGGTTTACGATCTTGCCGCCAGCGAGTGCAGATTCATGCGCGCAGAGTCCGACGCAGGTCCAGTTGGCGGATTTGACGGCATTGGGGTAGCACTCACGCCCCTCGGCCAAGGCGGACAGAAACTCGTGCACTAGATGAGGGTGAGAGCCACCGTGGCCGGCGCCTTGAGTGAAGCTTAAGTGCGTTTTTTTACCCAGATCGTAGACGCCCTTGGTCGTGAACTTCTGAATGCCCTTGGGCAGGCGTTTCGCGTAGTCAGGCGCTTTCACCTTTTGTGGGATTTTGTGCTCGGGCTTTTTCGCGGTGTGCAGAACGTGCGGCTCGTGTTCGATGAGTGACCACTCGAAGGATTTTTTCGAGCCGTAGACATCGATGCTCTCGCGGTATTGGCGGGCGGTATCAAAGAGCGATCGGATGATGCGCGCGGTGAGGTCGGAGTTTTTGAATTTGATGTGGGCGGTTTCGACCGCGAAGGGCGAACCGTAGTTTTTAACGAGTTCTTTGCGGATCGTGCCGGAGCCGAAGCAGGAAACGTATTCGGCGGTGGCGTCGGTAAGAGCGAGCATGGGGCCGACGCAGTGCGTGGCGTACCACATGGGCGGGAGGCCGGGCCAGTAGTTCGGCCAACCGTCCATGTCTTGCTGGTGGCTGGCTTGCAGAAATTGGATTTTGCCGAGGTCACCGCGGTCGTAGAGTTCTTTGACGTAGAGGTATTCTCGGGCGTAAACGACCGTCTCCATCATCATGTATTTGAGGCCGGTTTTCTTGGTGAGTTCGACGATGCGTTTGCAATCGGCGATGGAGGTGGCCATCGGCACGGTACAGGCGACGTGTTTGCCGGCTTTGAGCGCTTTGATTGATTGCTCAGCGTGGTCGGGGATTGGCGTATTGATGTGAACGGCGTCGATGTCGGGGTCTTGGAGGAGTTCGTCGTAATCGGTATAGCCGCGTGGAATACCAAACGCGTCCTGAATGGTTTTAAGTTTCTTCGGGTCGCGTTGGCAGACGGCGAGCAGGTGGGCGTTGGGGTGGCCTTGGTAAATCGGAATGAACTCGGCGCCGAAACCGAGACCGATGATGGCGATGTTGAATTTTTTGCTCATGGGAAAGGGACGTAAGTTTGGATTATTTCAGCGTTTGGATGAACGCCTCAATGTCAGAGAGTTCTTGCGGGCTAAAGATGTCGCCCATCGGCGGCATCGGGGAAACGGTATATTGTTCGTAGCCCTTCGCGATGACTTTACTGGGCTCCATCAAACTTTCGTGGATGTAGGCCGGGGTGGTGCGGGAGGCGATTTTGTCGAGGGCGGGGCCGACGTTGCTGCCCTCGCCATTGAGGGCGTGGCAGAGAATACAGGCGGCGGGGTGCTTCAAGAAAAGTTGCTGACCGCGTTTGGCGTCGGCTACGGTAACCTTGTTGGGATCTTCGAGTGGGATAAGTTCACTTAAGCGCACGTCATCGATTTGGATTTCGCCTTTACCGGCGAAAATGAAGCTGAGGCTAGCTTGGGTGCGATTGCCGCTGTTGAAGTCGGTCTCGATTTCGAGCCAATCGGAGTCGCGGCGGCGAATGAGGTCGGTCTCGGTTTTGGTCAGGGTTTCGCTCAAGTTGATCCGACCCGACATTCCTTTGGTTTTGATCCAACCCGCTAGGCGATACTGGGTGTTGGGTTTTACGGTGAGCTCGGTGTAAAGGCTCGTGTCGACATCGGGGACGGCGACGGCACGGAGCGATTGCTTGCCGCCGTGAGCTTCTTTTTCACCAATGGCGGCGCTCCAAACTAGGGTCTTGTTACCGTCGCGGTTACTGAGATCTCGGCGTTTCCAACCGGCAGGCAAACCATCGGAGCCCATGGCCTCGAAGCCGCCGGCGGTGAGAATATTTTCGCCGTTGCGGTAGAGTGCTGCGCCATGGATGCGGCCCAAGATGCGGGTCGCTTCTTTCAGCCACTCGTCGGCTTGGTTGGCGGGATTGCGAACGAGGCTGGCAACGATTGTTTGGATTTGTTTAGTCTCGGAGAATTCAGCGAGTTTTACGAAGGTAGCGAGTTTGGTGAGTGCATCGGGATCGCTCACTACAGAACAGCCAAAGTAGAGGGCGACGGCCCGAGCGTCTTTGCCCAAGGCGCGGATGGCGTTGCGGCGGACGGCAGCGTCGGCGTGATTGAGCGCGTCGCGGTGCGTGGCCTCGTCGAGGAGCCCTAGGCCATGGAGAGTCCAGAGCGCGTGGATGGCTGGAATCGCGGCTGGAGCGCGGACCAGCGTTTTAAGGGCTTGGGCTGCGTCTTGGTGCTTGCCCTCGACCAAGAGGCGCTGGGCGGTGAGGCGCCAGAAAAGCGTGGATGAATTTAAGGCGGATACGAGTTGGGCGGTGCTGGCCCCTTTTAGGGAAGTGATCGCGGCGGGTTTGGCTTTATCCCAGACGACGCGGTAAATGCGACCCCGCGAGTGATCGCGGAGTGGGTTTTCGTGGGCGCCGCCGACGCCCGTTTTCGCATCGTAGCCGCCGCGGCCGACGTTGGGCGTGGGGTTGTGTTGGATGATGTAGTTTTGCCAATCGGAGAACCAGACGGCGCCGTCGGGGCCGACTTCGGCGAAGATGGGGGACATCCATTCATCGCTACTGGCGACGAGCGGGAAACCGTCGTGGGCCACGTAGCCGGCGCCGTCGCGGACGACGTCGAAGAGGGCGATATTTTTCATCGTGGGCTCGCAAACCATCGCTTTGCCTTGGAGCCGGGCGGGGAGATTGTCGGAGTAGATAAAAGCGCTGCCGGCGGCGGCGGTATAGCCGCCCATGACGTCCACTTGGCGGAAGTTGGGGGTGATCGTGTGGTCTTTGTCTTCGGAGTTGATGCGCTTGGCCGTCATGGCGCGGACGCCTTTGGGGACGATAGTTGCGGGGATGCCGCCGAAGAAAATGGGGGCGTTGTTAGCGGTACCGCCAAATTGGTCGCCGAACTGATTTACGCTTTGGGCCCAGGTGTTGTTGGTGAATTGATGGAGGAATTCGAGGGCGGAGCCGTCGGCTTTGAAGCGGTAGGTGCCTTGAGCGAATTGTTTTTCAACGCCGCCGATCGAGCCTTTGAAACCGGAGTAGCCGACGGCGCCGTACAGCCAGTTGTCGAAACCGTAGTGGAGGTTATTGGCTTGAGCGTGGGTGTCGTTAATGCCCCAGCCGGTCATGATCTCGGTGCGGACGTCGGCTTTGTCGTCTCCGTCGGTGTCTTTGAGGAAAAGAAAGCGTGGGGATTGAGCTACTACGATACCTCCATTTGTGAAGGTGAAACCGGTAGGAATGTTGAGGTGATCGGCGAAGACGGTGAACTTATCGGCGCGACCGTCGCCGTCGGTGTCTTCGCAGATTTTGATGCTGTCATTACCCATCCCGTCGGGTTTCACGTCGTGAGGGTAGTCGCGCGTTTCTGCCACCCAGAGGCGGCCGCGCTCGTCCCAGGCCATGAAGATGGGCTTGGCGATGTCGGGTTCGCCGGCGAAAAGCACGAGGCGAAGATCGGGCGCGACTTGGGTGCGCTCGATGCTGCCTTTGAGGTTGAAGGGAAATTGAAACGTGAGGGGTTCAGGGCGTTTTTCGTAGTTGGCGATATTGGCGCGCGCTTCGCGTTGTTCGGGCTCACGCTGAGCGAGGAATTTTTTCCAAGCGGCGACGCGTACAGGGCCGGCGGCAGCGAGGAGTTTGGGCTTCACGCTCAGGGCGAAGCCTTCGGCCGAAAAATCGCCTAGGGAAGTTGCGGTGAGGACATTCGCGGCGGGGATGGCGGCGAGGGCTTTGGTAAAAAGATCGGCTGGGGCGTCGAGGATAAGGACGTCGAATTTGGCGACGAAGTCGGCGGTGGCGGTGGAGGGGTCAGACACGTAGTCAAACCAGATGGCGTCACGGCCGAGATCACGCATGAGGACATGGGCGTTCATGCGGGGGGTGCGCTCAGGTGTGCCGAGGTAAAGGACACGGATGGGATTGGCCGCGCAGTTAAGCGCCAGTGACAACAGAAGTAAGAAAATCGCCGGGGTTTTCATAGTAAGTCGGACAGGGGGTTTAAGACGTAGGGTAAAATCGGGTGGTCCTCAAATGATGAGAGCTCTGCAGTCATTAAGGAAAAAGAAAGCAGACTAGGTTTTTTGGTCGCAAGACCTCAGCAGATAAAAACTGGGAGTTACCTTGGTTATATTTTTAGGGAATGCAGAGGATTCGGCATCGGACCGTCAAACCGTACCAAGCCGTTTATTGCCGGCGCGGAATCGGGGGCAGTATGCGCTCAGTGTCCGAGGCGTGTGTAGTCGAGTGTGGTATGGCTGATGTGGCCAGCGGTGAGGGCGGCGCGGTCGGTGAGGGGCTCGTTGGCGGAGAGGTCTTCGCCGGCGCGGAAGATAAGCCGGTGGTTACCCTCCGGGCAGGCCGGCGAGTACAGTCGCGGGATCACGACACGCGCAGGAATCGTGCGGTGCACGACGGAAGTGGGGCCGCAGGGGAGAGGGAAATTGATGTTATGGACAATGAAGCTGTGCGCAGCGGTAGCCCCGATAAGGGGAGCGGCGAGGCGCGCGGCGTGGGCGGCGGAGTGACGCAAGGTGGCGAGCAAGTCGGCGTCGGGGGTGTCGTCGGCCGCTTTGAGTTGGTTGTAGACTTCTTCGGTGAGGGCTTGGGAGAAGGCGAGGGCGGGCAAGCCGTGGAGCGCGCCTTCCCAGGCCCCGGCGATTGTGCCGCTGGCGATAATGAACCCCAGGGAGGCGTTGAACCCTATGTTGATGCCACTTAAGACGCCGTCGATTGAGGTGGTGCGCGGTATGAGATGGTCGAGGGCGATGTTCACGCAATCGCTCGGGGTGCCGTCGATGATCCAAGTCGGGCAACCGAGGCCGCGATCGGCCCGGGTTGCGTGGATGGCGCGGTTGCGGGATTTGGCGGCGCCGACCCAACTTTGTTCGGTTTTGGGCGCAGCGACGTAGGGAGCGTGGCCTGCGACGCGGAGTGCAGCGACGAGTTCATGAAGGAAGGGGCTGGCGATGCCGTCGTCGTTAGTGACCAGTAAATTCATTTTTCGATTTAATCATGAAAGAGACGAAACCCACGAAAAAGGAAAGCGCGCGGTGGACAGATTCGTGCGCAAGGTGACGGGACATTTTTAGACATAAAAAAGCCGCGACGCTTTGGGCGTCGCGGCTGGAGGGGTGGACCTGACCGCGCGAAAAGGAGTCCGCAGTCATCCGCTTGTATTAAGCGGCGACAAACTCGCGCGGCTTAACTTCCCTTGCAATCCGGGCTCCCAGTTCACGGTGCGCTTTGCGCAGGTCGCAGTCCGTCTGCAGCCGACTCCACCAGCCTTCGGAGAGTCCGAAATAGCGATCTAAGCGCAAGCCAGTGTCGGCCGTGATCGCCCGATTGCCAGAGAGGATGGCGGAGATACGAGTCTGCGGCACGCGGATATCTTTCGCCAACTGATATGCCGTGATGGCCATAGGCTTCAGGAACTCCTCGCGGAGCATCTCTGCAGGCGTGGGGAGTGGTAGTTTATTAGTCATGACTTAGTGATAATCTACGATTTCGACGTCTTCGATACCGCGGTCCGTCCAAAGGAAACAGATGCGATATTTGTCATTAATGCGAATGGAATGCTGGCCTTTGCGGTCGGCCTTGAGGGCTTCCAGCCGATTGCCTGGTGGAACCCGCAAATCGTCGAGCTTCATGGCGATGTCGAGTTGTTGGAGTTTACGTAGGGCGACTTTCTGGATATCGGCAGGCAGGTCTGGCGACTTGTCGCCTTGGTGGATTTTCTCGGTGGCTTTGCAGCGAAACGAAATAATCATCCGGTTAGATAGATACGCATAGCGTTAGTAACGTCAAGCGTTATTATATTCGAGAAAGGCAGGCGGTCCTGTTCACAAAAAATGCCTCCGGCGGAGTTCCGGGTAAAGCGATCCCTGTCGCTAGCAAAAAACGCGTTCAGATAGGTCCACTCTTCCACAACGGGCATCGCTTATCTGTCCACAGGTTCCCCGAAGCCAAACTACCTCGGTGCCGCGCATCTCGGAGCTAATCTTTTTTTCAGACTGCGTCCCCGCCCTCAATGCCGCGACCGGTGAGCGAATTTGGCATTTCCAAGAAATCGAACACGATATCTGGGATCTCGACGTTCCGTCGCCTCCGAATCTCGTCACCATCATGCCGACTCCAGCATGGGTTGGTTCGCCCTGAGAAGATGGCAAACCAAACGTATTTTACGGGATGCTCGGTGGCTCGGATTGGCTCGGCGCGGCGTTTGATCCAACGAGCGGTCGCATTTTTGTAGCTTCGAACACCATGGCTTACAAGGTGAAGATCGTCCACGAGGACGAGGCTCCGCCACTGATACCAGCCACGGCGGGCGACAAGTCCTCTCGGTTACTCAATTTGAGAAAGTACCTATCCCAGAATTATTTAACCGTCGTACTACCTTGTTTGATACTAGCAATATCACTGAGGGCATACCTAACTTATTCTAAAATAGTTGGTTAATTCCGGACACTACTGATTGGTCTTAGCGGTTAAGCTGATAAGCACAAGATCACTTCGGGTCTTTTTTAGCTTAGACTGTCTTGAATCGCTGGCCTTGAAATTGACCCCTAGGCGTTATCGTTTTTTCCGGTTTTAGATGCATTTTTTTGGGGAGAGCTAGTGCATTGTTTTGGGCACAAAAAAGCCGCGACACTTTTGGGCGTCGCGGCTGGAGGGAGCGAAGAGAAGCGCGGAGTTTAAGCGTACTTCTCTTCCGGGTTATTCAGCGGCGGGGGTGGGAGCGCCGGCGGGCTGGCCTTCAAGGTCGCGCATGGCGGCCTTGCGGCTCAGGCGGACTTTGCCGGAGCGCTCGTCGATGCCGATGCACTTCACGGTGATGGAATCGCCCATCTTGACGACGTCTTCGGTGCGGCGCACGCGCTGCTCGGAGAGTTCGCTGATATGGCAGAGGCCTTCTTTACCGGGGGTGCACTCGACGAAGCAACCGAAGTCCTTCACGCCGGTGACGCGGCCGGTGTAGATCTTGCCCATTTCGATGGGTTCACCACCGCCGCCACCGGGACCGGAACCGCCGCCGCAGAGGCTGTCGATTTCTTTGATGGCGCGGGCCATCGCGTCGCCGTTGTTGGAGTAGATGAAGATCTTGCCGGAGTCGTCGTCGGAGATGTCGATCTGTGCGCCGGTGGTTTCGGTGATGCGACGGATCGTCTTGCCGCCGGGCCCGATGAGTAGACCGATCTTTTCGGGATCGATCTGGATCGTCTGGATGCGGGGGGCGTATTGGCTGAGGCCAGCGCGGGGCGCGGGCAGGGAGGCGAGCATCGTCTTGAGGATCTCGATGCGGGCATCGCGCGCTTGGTAGATCGCGGTCTTGGCGATTTCGAAGGGCAGGCCATTGATCTTCAGATCGAGCTGGAAGCCGGTGATGCCCTTGGTGGTGCCAGCGACTTTGAAGTCCATGTCGCCGAAGTGGTCTTCTTCACCGAGAATGTCGGTGATGGTGGTCCACTTGGTGATGGCGCCCGCGGAATCCATCTCGGTCATCAGACCGCAGGAAATACCGGCAACCGGAGCGATGATCGGCACGCCGGCGTCCATGAGGGCCAAGCAGCCGCCGCAGATCGACGCCATCGAGGTCGAGCCGTTGGAGGCCATGATCTCAGAGACAACGCGGATGCTGTAGGGGAATGCGTCTTCGGGCGGGAGAATCGGAACCAGCGAGCGTTCAGCGAGGGCACCGTGACCGATTTCGCGGCGGCCGGGGCCGATAAAGCGGCCGGCTTCACCGACGGAGAACGGAGGGAAGTTGTAGTGGAGAATGAACGACTTGGAGGTCGGACCGCCGGTGAGACCGTCCATTTCCTGAGCTTCCTTCGTTGGCCCGAGGGTGACGATGGCGATGTTTTGGGTGTCGCCGCGTTGGAACATGGCGGAACCGTGGACGCGGGGGAGGACGCCGACTTGGGCTTGCAGTGGGCGAAGGGACTTCGCGTCGCGGTGGTCGGAGCGGACACCTTTGGCGAGAACGGTGGCGCGGTAGGCTTTGTATTGGAGGTCCTCGAACACAACGTTCAAGTCGACGTCGGTGAACTTGCCTTCGCCGAGCTCAGCCAGAAGAGCGGCTTTGGCTTCTTCCTTGAGGGCTTTGACGTTGGCGGAGCGGACGTTTTTCTCGAAGCCGAAGATGGCGGCGGAAACGCGGTCGGCGGGGACTACGCGCTCGATAATGGCGCGGGCCTCGGGGGTGGCGCCGACCAGCTTGAAGACCGACTTGGTCTTACCGGCGAGAGCGGTGAGCTCTTTGATGGCCGCGATGATGGGCTGGATGGCTGCGTGGCCGAAGGCGAGGGCTTCGACGAATTTCTCTTCAGAAATTTGGTCGGCGGAACCTTCGATCATCAGCATGTCCTTGGCGTTGCCGACGTAGATCAGGTCGAGCGAGCTGGAGAACATCTGCTCGATGGTGGGGCTGGCGACGAACTTGTCCTCGATCATGGCGACGCGCACGCAGCCGATGGGCCCGTTCCATGGGATGTCAGAGATGGCGAGGGCGGCGGAGGCACCGTTGACCATCGCGATGTCGGAGTCGTGGATCAAATCGGCGGACATGAGCTGACCGATGATTTGAACTTCATTGAGGAAACCCTCGGGGAAGAGGGGGCGGCAAGGACGGTCGCAGAGGCGGGAGATCAGGATCTCGCGCTCGGAGGGACGGCCTTCGCGTTTGAAATAACCGCCGGGGAAGCGGCCAGCAGCGGCGTACTTGTCTCGGTAGTCGACGGTGAGGGGGAAGAAATCTTGGCCGGGGCGCATGGTCTGGGCGACGCAGGCGGTGACGAAGACGTTGGTTTCGCCGACATTGACGTTGACGGCGCCGCCAGCGAGTTGGGCGATGGAGCCGGTGGAGAAGGTCATCCCGAGGCCGGGAACGGTGACATTGTGTTTCTGATTCATAACGGATTTTCGGACGGATGCGGCGTAGGGGCCGCAGATTTCGGATTAACTGACTGTTTTTGTTTTTCGGTTAGCGGACAAGAGATGCCGGCGGCGCGCGGTAGAGCGGCGGCGGCATCTCGGTTTTTGAGCTGCGGTTGGCGCGAAGGCCGACCGGGCTTTGCAATCATCTCGGTCAGACTCGAGAGATTTCAGGTTGGCGCCCCATTTGGAGCAACAATCAGAAATGTCCCTGTCTTGATTCGAGTGTCGGTAAAGACAACGGGCGACCCGCGGATCGGGTCGCCCGTGCGATTTAAAGCGTTACTTGCGAAGGCTGAGCTTCGCGAGAATATCGGTGTACTTGTTCAATTCGTGCTTCTTGAGATAATCCAGAAGCTTACGACGGCGGCTGGCCATCTGGAGCAGGCCACGGCGGGAGTGGAAATCCTTGCGGTGAGTGCGGAGATGCTCGGTCAAGTGATTGATCCGGGCGGTGAGCAGCGCGATCTGAACTTCGGACGAACCGGTATCGGTGTCGTGGGTTTTGAATTTAGCGATGATTTCGGGCTTAACGACGGTAGTAGTGGACATGGTTTAGTGTTTGAGTTGCACGACTGTAGGGGGCCTTTGCAGGTCCCGTGCCGCCCGCCCGCACCGAGGGAAACTCGGGTTGGCCGGCGCCACCGTTTTAATCCGACGGAATGCCGGACCGGTCATGGTGAGGGTCCACAACCGATGGACTCTCACTAACGCAAGGTCCTAAAATCTGAAACCACAGCCAACCGCGCAAGCGCAAATTTGGCCTCGGGTCTATCTGCGCCAAAACGTCACATTAACGTTCTTAGCCGGCGCGGAGGTTGAGTTCCTTAATGCCGGCGCAACCTGGTAGCTTTTGGATGCGCTCCACGATTTCCGAGCGGTGCATAAAAAGCTCATTACGCACGACTGAATGGGCGACGTGCACGACCAAGCGCTTTTCGCGTTCTATGCGGACAGCGTGCGAGTAAGTAGCGTTGGCGGGGCCGACGAGTTCGGGCCAGTGAGCTCGGATCGTATGTTCGGCCGAGTCGCGGCCGATCTGGTGTTGGTTAAGGATCGATTCGACGAGGCCGGCGAGTGCGAGCGTAGGCCGTTTGCGGGTTTTGCGCGGTTCATCAAACGCGACACCCCGGAAATCGCCCACGAGTTCTTCGGCTAATTTGCTGAATGTATGGGGCTCGTTAGCCATGGGTCCTGGGAGGGGTCTGCTTTTCCGCCTCGTAGAGCCGACTGTAGCGTACGAACGCGCCGAAGGCCGTAGCCCAGGCGATGTACAGGCCGGGGAAACCATCGAGGAATCCGAGTTTAAAAACGTACGCGCGTAAAAAACGCCAAAACGGACGGATGACGGCGGCGAGTACCGAGAAACGCGTGCCGCGGGCTTGGTGTTGTTGAAGGAATAGATCGGCGAAGGGATTTATTTTCGCGACGTGGCTCGCCAGGGTGGGGAACGAGTAGTGGTGGAGATCGCCACGCAAGGTTGCGATGGGGCCGTTGCATTCCATTTTCTCGTGGACGAAGGCGTCGCCGCCCCAGCGAGCGCGAGCCCGGTGAATGAGGCGCAGGCTGAGATCAGGATACCAATCGCCGTGCGTGATCCAGCGGTCAATGAACCAAACCTTACGGGGGAAGCGCGCGCCAGCGAAGGCGTTAAAATCGGTGCGGCCAAAAAATGCGGTAATCGAGGTGCGCAGAGCAGGGGAAACCTCTTCGTCGGCGTCCAGACAAAGTGCCCACGGTTGGGTTGCGAGTGCGAGGGCGGCGTTTTTGGTGTCGCGAAAACCTTGCCACGGCAGGTGATGAACACGGGCGTCAGCGGCGAGTGCGAGGGCCTCGGATGCATCGGTGGTGGCGTTAAGTACGACGACAATCTCGGCCGTCCAGTCGTGCACGCTGGCAAGGCAGCGCGGGAGATTCGCGGCCTCATTTTTGGCCACGATGACGACGGAAAGTTGAAGTGGGTCAGCCACAGTATCAGTGAGACTTAAATTTTCCCGACGAGCGAGCGCGGGATTTGATAAAGGTAGCCGCAGGAGCGCCAGGCGCGGACGAGAGCTTTTTTGCCGTCACCGGTGCGTAGGATGAGCGTAGCCAAGAGCGCCATCATGGCGTAACTAAACAGTTTTAGAATATTCGCTAGCCAGCGCGACGCGAGGTAGGCTTTGGCGCCGGGTAGGCCGGCGCGATCGATGGTGCGCGAACGCGCGGAATCGAAAGCGTGGCGAGCGGCGTAGCGAAACGTCGTGCGGCTGGCGGGCATCTGGTGGCGTACGGCGGCGCGGGGGGCGAACCAGATTTCAAGGCCGGCGGCGCGGATACGGCGCACCATTTCGCTGTCCCCGCCGGAGAAATAATTACCCGCGGCGCGGTCAAGAGCGGTGTGAAAAATACCTACGCGTTCAAATACACAACGGGGAATGGCGAGGTTAGCCCCCATAGGACTGTGACGAGCGGGCAGCGGGCCGGCGTCGGCACGGAAGGCAAGGGGGGCGTGCCACTCGGCTACCCAAGGCGGGAGGCCGTCAGGAAATACGGGTATGACTTCGCCGCCGACAGCGCCAATCTGATCCGCGTTGGCGGTGGCAAAAGGGGCGAGCATCTGTGTCAGCCAATCTGGAGCGACGAGGATGTCGTCGTCGCCAAAAATAATGATGTCGCCGCGAGCTTCGGTGATGGCGCGGTTGCGCGCGTAGTCTAGGCCCTGCTGCTTTTCGAGTACATGGCGCGGCGCAGGCACGGCGTTAGCAAATTCGGCGACTACTGCAGCGGTGTGGTCGCGGGAGTTGTTGTCGATGACGAGCACTTCGAATTGGTCGCGCGGAAAATTTTGCCGCGCCAAGCCGGCGAGCGTTTGCCGGAGGAAATCGGCGCGGTTGTAAGTGCAGAGGGCGACGGTGAGGCGCATGGCGATCAGGCGAAGCGTTTGAGCGCGCCCCAAACCCAGCCGCTCGGCAAGCGCGCAAACGGGATGGCGCCGAGCCGAAGTGCGCGCGCGAGTGAAGCTGGCTTTTGGGGGAAACGTGCGGCGTAGCTCAGGGCGTTGCGGTAAGTGAAAAAACGCGCGAGCCAGCGACCGAGGCGTGGCGTGGTGGGAAATTGTTCTCGGGCGATGCGCAGGCGCAGCAGATGGGTTTGGCGAATCATCGTGGGCCAAGCACGTTCGGTCCATTGGCCGTCAGCGACACGATAAAATGCGGCGACGGTGCGCATAACTTCGATACGGCCGGCGCAGGAGAGCCGGTACCAAAATTCGTAGTCGGCGAGTGGCCCGGCGTTTTCCGAAAAACCGCCAAGACTTTGAGCGAGCTCGCGGCGGATGAGGACGCCTGGAAAGGGGGTCATAGCGCTTTTCAGAAAAAAGCGGGGCGGATAAGGCAAGGCTCGGGCATGGGCGGGTTCGGCTGGGGCGATCAGTTTGGGCGGGGTGGCGCCGGAGACGGTTCGAGTACAGATCGCGGCAAGATCATTACAAAGGTTTGGGACAACCGAAGCGAGGTACCAAGGATAGAGCGTGTCGTCTTCGTGGAGTACCATAACCCACGTACCGCGGGCTCGGTGGATAACCTCGTTCCAATTACGGACTGGGCCGAGCGAGGGAGTGTTGCGGTGATAGAAAAAATTGGCCGCCGGAAAACGTGCGACGATGGCGGCGGTTTCGGGCAGAGTGCCGTCGTCGCATACGATTACTTCGTAGGTGATGGCCGCGGTTTGCGCGGTGATACTAGCGAGAGTTTCCGCAAGCAGGGCGGGGCGGTTGTAAGCCGGAATGCCGAAGGTGATGAGTGGAGTAGCGGCGTTCATCGGGCGGTGGCGAGCGATGTGCGCACGGCCGCAAATGTATCAGAAATAGTGATGCGCCTTACGCATAGATTTTTGTAGGAATCGCCGGGCGCACAATCCGCGGGGGCGACGCAGGCGGCGGCGCAGGGTTGGCTGGCCTGAAGGATTTGGTGGTGTGGGCCGACGGGGCCCCAGATGGTGATGTTTTGGGCGCCTACGAGTGCCACGACGCGCGTGCCCACGGCGGTGGCGACATGCATCGGGCCGCTGTCGTGACAGAGCATTAGGTCAAATTGGGCGGCGAGTGCGGCAAATTGGCCAATCGGTAAAGCGCGGTCGATGACGACAAGATGCGACTTTGCTGCGGTGCGGATGGCGTCGAGGAGTGGACGTTCGGCCGGACCACCCACGAGAAAAATCTGAGCGTTGAGTTCGTCTTGGATGCGGTCGCAGAGCGCGGCGAAATTTTCTGCCGGCCAGATGCGATAAGGGCTGCGGCTGCCGGGGTGCAGGAGGATTTTGCGCGTATGCGTCTGCGGTGGCCCGACGAGCGCGGTGATGGCGGCAATATCGCTGGGGCGCGGGATAAGACGGGCTTCGCGCGTGACCACGGGCACGCCTGCGGTGGCGAGCATCGCAAGGTAGGTCTCGGTGATGTGGCTCGTGGTGTATTTTTCCGAGCTGATAAATGTCGTGTGGGTGTAAAAACCCGGAAAATGGCGGCGGAGTTTCTCGAGGTGAATCGCGTGGCGCTCGGGGGCGCCCGTTAGCCGCGTGATGAGTGCGGTTTTATCGGTGTTATCCAGATCAAAAATATGGGTGAAACGGGCACGACGCAGGGTCCGGATGAACTTTGGCCAGGCTCCGAGTTTCCTCGGCAGTGCGATTGCGCCGGTAATGTCAGGATTGAGTGCGAGGAGTGGGCTGTAGGCGAACTCGGTGAGCACGCCGATGCGGGCCTCAGGCCAGTGCAGGCGCAGGTTGCGCAGGAAGGAGCCTAACAGGGCGATATCGCCGAGGTAGCGCCGGCGGATGACTAGAATGTGCGGGCTTGCCGGCATGCGTAGTGTGCGAATATGACTCTAATACTTTAGCGACGAATACCCCTTACTCGCAATGCAATTTAACCTTCCGGCTTGGTTGCCTGCTTCTGAAAACGGCAAACGTACCGATTACTATGCGCATCTGCGCGGCGAGGTTATTGAGGCGATTCCTGAGGGCTGCGCGACTATTTTAGATGTCGGCTGCGGCAAAGGCACGCTCGGGCGTTGGCTTAAAGAGCAACCGGGTGTGAAGACCGTGTACGGAGCGGAGTTGTTTCCGGCGGCGGGAGAAGAGGCCCGGCGCTGGTTGGACGAGGTCGTGGTGGGAAATATCGAGCAGCTCGCGCTGCCATTTCCGGCGGGCTCGGTGGATTGCGTGATTTGTGCCGATGTGTTGGAGCACACGGCGGACCCTTGGGCGGTGGTGGCGAAACTAAAAACGCTGCTCAAGCCCGACGGTTGCATCGTGGCGAGTATTCCGAATGTGGGTTTTCACCGAAACATCCGTAAAATGATCCGCGGGCAATGGCGCTACGCGCAGGAAGGTCTGCTAGATCGTACCCACCTGCGGTTTTTCACGTTGGAAACGATCGAGGAATTATTCTCGAGCAACGGCCTGCGGATCGAACGCGTGTTTAAGAAAGTCGACGCGGGCTGGAATGTCCGGATTTTAAACGCGCTAACCTTCGGTTATCTGAAAAACACGCTTTATTTGCACTACATCGTGCGTGTGCGTGTGCGTGTGGGTCGCTGAACGCGTGGCAGGTTTAGCGCAAGGTGAGCGCACGGGAAACAAAGGCGTGCAAGGTCGCCAGTGAGGCGGCGGGCGTGGCGTTTTCGGTGCTCAACACGAGTGAGGCTTCGCCGGCGATCGGAGGCTCAAAGGCCGAATCACGACCCGTGAATGAAGAGATTTGGCCAGCGGCGGCGCGAGCGTAGAGGCCTTTGGGATCACGCTGCGCGCACGTGGCGTAGGAGGCATCGACGTAAACTTCGAGCAGGTCTGGCGCGGAGATGATGTCGCGGGCCATGGTCCGATGCGCGCGCAACGGCGTGATAAAAGAACAGATCGTGACGACGCCGGCGTGCGCGAAGAGTTTGGCAAGCTCGGCGGCGCGGCGGATGTTTTCGGTGCGATCTTTTTCCGAGAAGCCTAGGTCGCGGTTGAGTCCGCGCCGGAGGACATCGCCGTCCAAGATTTGCGTCACGTAGTTTTCCGTGCGCAGCTGGCGCTCGAGGGCCTCACCCAGCGTGCTCTTACCGGCGCCGGAAAGACCGTAGAGCCAGATCACCTTGCCGGACACGCGCTGCGGCGTGCTCGTCAGCGTGGAGTTATTTTTTTGTTCAGAAAGTGACACGGAGGAGGCCGAAACAGTGAAGGGCTTAAGCGGGTGGAAAATGAAACCGGCGAGAGGGCTGAGCTTGAGCTGGTTCGACGGGTTAAGTTTAGGTGCCTTGTTGGCGGTCGTAGAGCGAACGGTAAAGCGGCTGGTTCGCGTGCAGTTCGGCGTGGGTGCCGGCGGCGACGATCTCACCTTGGTCGAACACGAGGATTTTGGTCGCGTCGCGTATGGTGGAAAAGCGGTGGGCGATGATGAGCACGGTTTTGCCGACGACCAATTTTTTGAGGGCGAGCTGGATGGCGGCTTCGCTCTCGCTGTCGAGGGCGCTGGTGGCCTCGTCGAGGATGAGGATCGGGGCGTTGCGCAGGAAAGCGCGAGCGAGGGCGAGGCGTTGTTTTTGTCCACCGGAGAGACGTGCGCCGCGTTCACCGACGACGGTTTCGTAGCCATCGGGGAAACTGCGGATAAAATCATGTGCAAACGCCGCGTGGGCGGCCGTTTCAACGTCGGCAAGAGTGGCCTCAGGACGAGCGATTAAGAGGTTGTTGAAAATCGTGTCGTTGAACAGCACGGGATCTTGGGAGACGACCGCGATGTTGCGGCGAAGATCGGCGAGGCGAATGGCTCTAAGATCGTGGCCGTCGAGTAGGACGCGGCCTGCGACGGGGTCAAAAAAGCGTGGAACGAGATTTGCGAACGTCGATTTGCCAGCGCCACTCGGTCCGACGAGTGCGCAGACCGTGCCCGCGGGAAGGTGGAGGGAAACGCATTTCAGGACGCTCTCGCCATCGGTGTAAGCGAAGCTGACGCGGTCGAAAGTGAGTTCGCCTCGGGCAACGGGGAGCGCTCGAGCCGCGGGGCCATCGATGATGGCTACGGGAGCTTGAAGGACGGCTTCGAGTCGGTCGAGGGAGCCGAGGCCGCGTTTCATTTCGTTGTTCAGGCTGCCCAGTTTCTTGATCGGTTCATAGCTCGTGTAGAGCGCGGTGATGAGCGTGATGAACGTGTCCTGGGCGAGGTGAACTTTGTAGGCGTAGAGAAGCGTGAACGCGATACCCACCGCCGAGATGATTTCGATGAGGGGCGTGAGGGCCTTCTCATATTTCATGAACTTCATCTGCGCGCGGATGAGCGTCTGAGAGGCGCGAGAGAATCGGGCGGTCTCACGGGCTTCGAGGTTGAAGGCGCGCACTTCTTTAGTGGCGCTGAGATTTTCGCTAAAAATATCGGTCACGCCGCCGAGCTCGGCTTGAATTTGGCCGGCGCGTTTGATCAATTTTTTGCCAACATAACGGATGGGTAAAACGGAAAGTGGGACAACGGCGAGCGTGACGAGGACGAGGGCGACGCCTTGTTCGCTGTAGGCGGTGTAGGCGACGAAACCGATGCTGCCGAGGAGGCTCGCGGGACTCTTGACGATCTCGTTAGCGACGGTGGTGAGTGTGACTTGGAGCTGGTTGGCGTCGGCGAGACCCCGCGAAAGCAAATCGCCGGTGGAATTTTTTTGAAAAAACGAGAGCGGCAGAATCTGGAGCTTCCGAAAAAAATTGAGACGGATGGCTTCAAGGACCCGCGTGCCGACGAGTTGAATGAAATACGTATTGAGATAGGTCGCGACGCCACGGACGACGAAGACGGCGGGAATCCAAAGCGTGATAAGAGCGAGTTCCCAAGCGCTCAGCGGCAGGGCTTGGGGCGCGAAAATCACGGGGAAAACTTTTTTCACCATGTACGGTAAACCCGCGCCTGAGGCCAAACCCGCGAGGATGCCGCAAAGAATCGCCGTGATTAATAAGCCGCGTTGCGGCCGAAGGTAGCTGAAGTAGGGTCGAAAACGGCTAATCATGCGCGAGAGAGTACTTTAAAAAACTGAAATGTTCCCGATCAGTCCTTGGAAGAACGCACGTCGAGCGCGTCGCGGAGGCCGTCGCCGAGGAAATTTAGGGAGAAGAGGGTCAGCGAAAATACGCCGCCCGGAAACACCAGCAGCCACCAGAATTCTTCCATTTTCTCGGCGCCGTCTTTAATAAGTACCCCCCATGAGCTCATAGGCGGTTGTACGCCCAAGCCGAGGAAACTAAGAAACGCTTCAAGTAGCATCACCGCCGGAATGGTGAGGGTCGTGTACACGATAATCGGCCCCAAAATATTGGGAATCATGTGTCGGAAGATGATCCGACGTTTGCCTAGGCCGAGCGCGCGCGCGGCCTCGATGTATTCCATTTTTTTAATCGAGATGATCTGACCGCGCACGATGCGCGCCATGGTGAGCCACTCAACCGCGCCAATGGCGAAGAAGAGTAAAAAAATGTTTCGCCCGAAAAAAACCATCAACAGGATCACGAAAATGGTGAAGGGCAGGGCGTACATGATGTCGACGATCCGCATCATTACCGAGTCGATTTTTCCGCCGAAGAAACCGGCGACGGCACCGTAGGTGACGCCGATGGCCAGAGCGACAAACGTTGCGACCAGACCGACCATCATGGAAATACGTCCGCCAACCAAAATGCGGGAGAATAGGTCGCGACCCAACGTGTCCGTACCGAGCCAATGCGTGGCGCTGGGGCCTGCGGCGCCTAGGTCGAGATTTTGATCTTGGTAGGACTGGGCGAAAAATGGACCAAAGGAGCAGAGTAACGCCAACACGAGCAGGGTAGCGCCTCCGCATACGGCGAGGCGATTTTTGCGCAGACGCGACCATGCGTCATGCCAGAGCGAATTACCCGTTTCGATTTGATCGGGCGTGACAACGACAGAGGGGAGAGTTGCAGGACTCATTCGAATTTTAGTTTCGGGTTGAGCCAGATCTGAACCACGTCGACTACGAGATTTAGGATTACGATCAGTGAGGCGTAGAGAATGACGGTCCCAAGGACTAGGGTGTAGTCGCGGTTGAAGGCGCTGTTGACGAATTCGCGGCCGAGGCCAGGGATTTGGAAAATCGTCTCAATCACAAACGAGCCTGTGAGAATTCCGGCGATGCCGGGCCCAAGAAAGGAAACGACTGGCAACAAACCGCCTCTTAGTGCGTGTTTGAAAACGACGCGGGCCTCGCTGGCGCCTTTAGCCCGAGCGGTGCGGATGTAATCTTGGTTGAGTACCTCAAGCATGCCGCCGCGAGTGAGGCGGGCAATGTAGGCAGCGTAGACACAACCGAGGGTCAGGCAGGGTAAAATGCGATCGGAAGGCCCGTACCAGCCGGAGGCGTTCAGCCACTGAAAATGAATCGCGAACGTGAGCACAAGCAGCGGTCCGAGTACAAAGGTGGGAATGCAGATGCCGATCATCGCCGTGGATGAGCACACATAGTCGAGCCAGCTGTTTAGCTTCACGGCGGCGAGGGTGCCGAGGGTGATGCCGATTGTTAGGGCTACGGCGAGAGAGATGAAACCAAGCTCGAGTGATGTCGGTAGTTTGTCCCCGATGATCTCGTTGACCGTGCGGTTGGGGTATTTGAAGGAGGGGCCGAGGTCGCCGCGCAGCAGGCTACCCATGTAATCGAGATATTGCTGGTGAAGGGGTTTGTTTAGGCCGTAGTGGGCTTCGAGGTTGCGCAGGATTTCAGGGGTGACGGCTTTTTCCGCGGTGAAAGGTCCGCCGGGTACGAAGCGGATCATGAAGAAGGTCGCCGTGACGATAATCCAGAGCACCGGAATAATCTGGAGCAGGCGGCGAAAGGTGAAGCGAAGCATGGTGCGACGTGGACGGTAGACGAATGAGTGATAGACACAAGCACGAGGCTAATAGATGGCAAGCGCGCGACGGGTTCGGTGCTCGCTCAGCATACTTAACATCTCGCGCACTGCCAAAATTTTTGGTAGCAGCGCTAGCAGTTCAGATCTGCTCAATTTTCGAGATAGATGTATTTGTAGGGATGGTTGTCCAAGAGTGTGGGGTAATAGCCTTTCACGCGGGGGCTGACGGCGTGAACTTTGGTGTAAAAATAGATCGGAATAACGGGCATTTCTTCGATAAGGATGGCGTCCATTTTTTGGTAGATCTCGTAGCGATCGGAGTCGTTTTTGGCGCTAAGCGCGTCTTGGAATAGGCGATCGTAGTCGGCGTTGGACCACAGCGTGTCGTTGTTGCCGTTGCCGCTGGTCCAAATTTCGAGAAACACGTGTGGGTCGACGTAATCGGCGATCCAGCCGGCGCGTTGGAGCGTGTAGTCTTTAGTGATGTGCTGAGTATTGAGGTAAACTTTCCACTCTTCGTTTCGGAGGGTGATTTCGACGCCGAGATTTTTACGCCACATTTGCTGGATGGCCTCAGCAATGGCCCGGTGATTGGCTTGCGTGTTGTAAAGAAGTTCGATCGGTGGGCAGCCTTTGCCATCGGGGTAGCCGGCTTCAGCGAGGAGCTGTTTAGCGAGGGCGAGGTCGCCGGTAAGTTTGGCGCGCGGGAAGTAGCCGGCAGTGCCTGGGTAGCTCACGCTGTAGGCTGGAGTCTCGCCGCCTCGGGTGATGTTTTTAATGAGACTCTCGCGGTCGATGGCGAGAGCTAGGGCGCGGCGCACCCGTTT